>Ga0123357_10012110_pt1 | contig 11111 bp, 4 predicted proteins | sample TergutEmb28metaG_FD_89873 | JGI IMG/M metagenome (GOLD analysis project Ga0123357, IMG submission 89873) | Embiratermes neotenicus P4 segment gut microbial communities from Petit-Saut dam, French Guiana - Emb289 P4 | ecosystem: Host-associated > Arthropoda: Insects > Digestive system > Gut ... | reverse complement strand
TTGTTGTTTTGTTGTGTGTGTGTTGTTTGGGGTTTTTGTGTGTTTATGTGGGTGTGGGGGGGGGGGGGAGATTAATTTGTACACTTAATGCAACATAAACCTCATAAAAAGTCATGAACACCAACCATAACAAAATCAAAAGCCAATTTTGCTATGTATCTACTGCAGGCCCCACATCAGGTAGCGCAAGCCTACCAGATGGCAGTAAAATGAAGAGCAATTCTCATTTAAAACTTACCTCCGCATGAAAGCAAAATACACCTTGATGTAAAATCATAAAACTGAATTACAGACACACTTCTTCACTAGCAACTTCTTGAAATTTGCAAGATTTGGTAAGCCAGTACAGTGTGGTGTTGACCTAATCTGCAGCAAACACCGTAACTGCAAAACCAATCCACCTTACCAAGCAATATCTGGGGATCCCAAAAATATTATACTACAAAAGTACACAGCTACTGTACAATACTGCAATGGAACATGCAAAATTAACTCAAAATGACATACATCCATACACATTCTTAAACCCTGGCGAGTTTTGTTTGCATTTTTTAACATCACTACCAATATGTGAGTTTGTACTGGAACTTCTTTGCTTTATATCATATTTATAAAAATGCTAGTCCAAAACAGAAAAATAAGTTTCAACAATACACAGGTCATTGGGAATGCAACTTTGCACGGTCATTATTAACAGAGCGGCATAATTACCACACATGTACTGGAGGCCTAAGTACCAGAGGTTGTTATGGAATATCCCAACAATGGTAGACACATCTTGGTAGAATGTAAGGATATATTCATATTCATTTTATCAAGGTACACAGTCAGATACTATATAGATACATCACTATTTACCACCAGACATAAATGTACTTTTGCTTTTGGATAACCCATAATTTTCAGTCACTCTCAATCATTTCTTCCATACTTACAAAGACAGATTTGCCTTAGTAAAGCCAGCACAATCTAAAAATATCCGTTAGTCACACACAACAGTCAATATTAATCAGTTCAATTATGAAGTTCCAGCATTGCTACAAATTAGTGCCGGCTTTTTTTTTGCCTGGATTGATGAGAATCCCATTTCTTGTCTGGAGTCCTGGATGACCTTGAATCACTGCCACACCTACTGGAAGAATGGGATCTTGACCTGGAATTCCCACCACTCCCGCTGTGGAATGGAAATTTTATCACATTCTATATCTCAGCGGAGAGTTACAAGCAGAAGTAATACTGAAACTGAATACACATACAGAAAAAAAGAACCCTGTTCTGCTGTTGCAGCTGCTCCATTCAGGCATTGCCTTCAGACACATAAAATAACAGCTTTAAAAATTTGTAAAATTCAGCATTGAAAAGCAAAACTGCATTGAGAATCTGCACAATTTAACTTCATTCAATAAAAGTGCAACAGAACTACATAAATGGATAAGTGAAAGACTATTGTTTATGCAGCACATTCAAAATGTTTTGCAAATTATACGATCATTTCTGCTACAGAAGGGCATTCATTTTAGCTTCACAGGTATAAAGTGCTGCCTTGAGAATAAGTGTCAGCTCATTCCCACAGAACTCCCAACTAAATGTAATGTACACAGTTCTACACTTAACCAAATACCACATTATCTGCAACACCTTGCGAATCAGGGCCTGCATGTTTTGCAAATACAAATGCAGTTTATTGCTACTTCATACCATGTGGGACAACAGACAGCTGTGGCTCTTTGCTCACATGTAATTCTTTCTTGAAATCACTTTATCAATAAACCTGGCCATTATTTTCACAAATTTCTTTCAACGGAGTGTTTAACTGGCAACATGCTTGTTGTTTTGGTTAAAAAGAGTACAACTTCAGGACAAGCATGCCTTAAAGGGACAATTATAAAAGGACATGAGGCCCTCAAACGGGTTAACTACAAAAGAGCTCTTATAAGGACTATGGGCAGAGAAAAAGCCAAACCTTGGAAGAAGCTGTTTTTATACCTGTATGGTGTAACTGGTAGGTTTCCATTACCTACTTAGAAAGAAAACATCTTCCCTGTTCATGTTTGTGAGATGGATTTTAGGTTGTATTGCTTCCCCATTGATCAAGTCTGATTCTACCTTAGCACAAAGAGAAACTATTTTTTTCCAGCCAGTACAGTCTCCATGCTAAATGAGACTTCCTTCAGAGAACTTTCAAACAGAATGCCCATAAAAGGCAGATTCGATGGGACCTCAAGTCCACCTTACAGTCATACTCTGCAAAGAGGATGCAACTTCAGCATCTTCTTCACCCTTTTATTGGTACTACATTTGACCACAATAGCAGAGTGCTATGCCAGCACTTCAGGACTGGTGGCCTTTGCTGTGCGAAGGATCTAGTTTCCTTTACGTTGTGAAGGATAACCCAGCCCTGATGACACCATGCACATACAGTATCCCCTCATAATGTAAGATGGATTACACTGAACAGGCTGGACATTCCTCTGAGATGTGTCAAAGAGAACAATCTGTATCTATTTAACATCTTAACCTTTTATAGATGAAGGGCAAAATGCATTATTTAAAGATCCAGTCCATGCCGCACAGTAAACACTTTTCATCTCAGTTATAAAAACCAATCAGTTTATGCTGTATGGGGCAGAAGTCACTGTTTGTTGTGAGATATATACAAAACACATAAATAGAGAGTTGACAGAACGTACAATTGTTGAATGTTAAACCTGTTGGTACATGACGTAACCAGTAGGATTTAAAAGGTTAATAAACACAAACTCAGAAACAGAATACCAGTATCCTGGCTGAAAAATCCAGGCACATAGACCAGATCATCAAGAAAAAGAAACTGAGCTCCATTCCAAAAAGTAATTTGAATCGTAGATCCCCCACTCTCCTGGCAGGTTGTGGAGGCCTTTCATTCACCCTCAAGGAACAACAGAAGTCTCTATTTAAGTGCATGTCTTGACTTGGTTTTCCTTTGCCCATGGTTCCTACAAGGGCCTATTCAAGGCCTCCAGACCATTTGTTGCTGCTCCTTCAAAACGTGTTTCTGAGTCTTCCCCTTCAGGGTCATCTCTTTTCTGATCTTTGGCTGTGGCTCCTCCTATCACCCTTGCTGCACTTTTCCCCACCTCTCCTATATAACCTGCCCCATCTTGAATTGGTCAACTCCTAGCCTGACATTAAGGAACCACATTTCTCCCAAAATGCAGGTAATCTCCTACAAGACTACATGGTGTTGCAACCCACAAGCCCACAATCTGAAACATATTAAACTTACATTAGTGTTCGTGACTAATTTCACTTCCAAATTGTCTAAATGACTTAGAACACATTTTCAAATTATGCCAACATTAAATTATGCTTCTAAAATATATTACTTCATATGAAATACTGTGGGCAACAGCATTTAAAAAACAGGGACATGTTCCAGGAATTTTACACACAAACAATATATTTTCCTGACATATTCAAATTTCCTTCAATGAAGAAAGCAGACACTGGAAGACAGGCAAACATATAAAGCCATTACAAAGACGAAAGACGGTAAGTTACACAAACAATCTCACCTTGTGATGCGCCTCCTATCCAGAAAGCTAGGTGATCCCCTGCGTCTGGGTATAGATGGTGACCGTGAGCGGGATGAATGGCTTGTATGAGGACTTGCACTTGGGCTCTTGTGACTGGAACGTGATCGGCTGCGGGTGCGAGACCGGTTGCTGTGGCTGCGTGAACTATGCCCACTGGAACTGTTGGAGCTGAGAGTGCGGCTGTGAGACCTGCTGCGTGATGGGGAGCGTGACAAAGAACGAGAACCCGAATGGGTTCTGCTCCGTGTCAGGCTGCGTGATGCAGATCGACTGCGTGACCGAGATCCACTGCTACTGGATGACCAGCTCTTTACACTGTCTTGCCTCGAAGGGCTGAAAATACAACTCTGTATATTGGCCAGTACTGAATGTGGATATTACACTCAGTTTTTTAATTTCAACTTGAACTTGTTTCAAGATATGATACCAGAATTGAAAGCTTATCAGTAATCAAACAGTAACAGAAATATACACTATGTCAATACTAGTTTCCCAGTACTCAAGCCAACAAGAAATCAGATGGATGAGAACACATACCTACGACTGTATGATGAATGTGAGGAGCTATGTGACTTTCGCGACTTGGGTGATGATTTGCTATGACCTTGTGACTCAGATCTGGATCTGGATCTTGATCTGCTACTGGAGTTGGACTGCTGTCTTCGTCGCAATGCCTCAAGACCAGGGGAATGAGGTCTCTTCTGATTAATCTTTCCAGATTCTACAAAAGCTGCGTCTTTCTTTGATGTGTCTGATGCACCATCAACACTGTTTTTCTCAGTGTCTGAGGTCTTTGTAACTGGTGGTGAGCCTGGTGGTTTTGGAATTGCTGAAGGCTGTATAGGTGGGGGATGTTCAGGACTCTTTGGGGAAAGTGGTAAGTGGGATGGCGGAGGACTTGATGGTAATACATCTACAATTTGCTTCTCTGCCACTGTTTTCTCAATGACTTTGTTCTTGGGTTCTTTATCAGGAAGTGCAATATCTGATACGGATGTTCCACCTGGTGCAACTGTAAGGGGCTTTACTAATTTATCTTCTCTCAAAAACTTCTCTTCTTTCACAGCTGAAACTTTCAGTTTGTCACCTTTACATATTGACTTTTCCTGACTTCTGAGATCTGGTAACACTTTAGACAACTTCTTCTCCAGTGTTTCTTTAGCCTTCTCTGCAAGCCCAGACTTAAGCAGTTTTAATGTTTGAATTTCTTTTTCATCTTCCCTTTCTTTTTCTTTGACATCTTTCTCATCTTCCTCTTCTTCTTCTTCACCACTGGATGAACGAAGTCTAACCCTAGGGATCACAGCTGGTGCTGGACGCCTGTTTCTTGATTCTGAGCGTGAACGAGACCTTGATGACTTGCTCAGGGATGATTTTCTTCTGGATGATCTATTCCTTCCACCACTACTGCTCTTACTACATGATGGTTTGGTGTCTATGATATCCCTATATCTTTCAGGATTTCTCTCCAGTGGAGAGTAACTTAAACTTGAATTTGCACTACTGCTGCTAACACTTCTGCTTGTATGTCCTTGTTTATGTTCACTATCTTTCCTCCTGCTGGTGGGAGTTGGTGACTTAGTTCTTTTCTTATGGTTAGACTGTCCATGTCCATGTGTTGGTGATGGAGATGCCTTTCTATTTGCTTTGTGATTTCTACTTGGTGACTTACTTCTGCTTTTGGCCCGCTGTTCATGATGATGACTACATGCAGGAGAACGTGATGCCCGTTTCCTTTCTGTTTTATTACGAGTCTGACTGTGGCTCCTAGAAGGCTGTCGAGAATATTTTGGTGATGCAGATCTGGAATTCTTTCTTGAACGATGCTTGCTGATTGGTGATCTGCTTTTGCTCTTCGAGTGAGGCCTTCTCCCTGTCCTGGGGGATGTAGAGTACCGTGACTGTTTTCTTTTAGGGGAAGTGGATGAAGGTACTGCATTGCTCCTTGCATCATGATCTCTCTTTGACCTGTGGTTTTTGACAGAAGGTGAACGAGTGTGACTCACTGACTGACGGTGTGTCTGTTTCACTTTAAGAGAATGTGATACATATGATGTACATTTTCTGTCTCTTGCATTACCAGAATTGTAATTTAACACTGAAGAGGATCTACTTTTGCTTCTTGACTTGGGTCGATCTTCCTTTCTGCTTCTAGAAGACTGTTTATTGTTGGACCTGTAGTTCAGAACAGATGGCGATCTAGTTTGACTCCTAGACTTCCTATGTCGGTTCTTTGGGGAGGCCGAAATATGAGATGGTTTCATATCTGCCACACCTTTGGCTCTTTTGGCAGATGGTGATCGAGTGCGACTAGTACTCTGGGGACTAGACCTATGACTCTTACTGGAAGGTGATGCAGACCTACGACGTGCACTTCGCTTGCTTTTAGGAGATTGAGATGAACGATGTTTCTTCTGTGAATTTTGTGTAGTACTCTTACTCTTCTTTGGAGACAAGGATCGTGAATGACTTACTCTCCCATCAGAAGAAATGCTTCGACGCACAGCCATATCCAAACTTTCTTTCTTTCTTCTGTCTTCCCTTTCTTTCTCCCTCCTATCCTTCTCCTTTCCTTTATCTCTAACTTCTCTTTCCCTATCCTTTGTTCTCTTATGTTTTTTTACCTCATTATCACTCTCAACATGTTTCTTATTTCTTGAGTCACACTTTTCCTTCCTGCTGTCCACTTTTCTTATGTTTCCATCGCGGCTGCTGTTCCTTGGGTTCCGATCATGTGAGCCACCATGACGTATCTGTGGTTTGGACCTAGCATTATAATTTTCTACTGGTGAAGAATCATAGGTTTTGTCATAATGTCGACTTGACTTTTCCGTAAATTGAGTATTGGACTGCTGCCTCTCAACCTCAGGGTTGCTGAAAGTGGAAATGAACATTAATGATTCTGTGGCCAACAAATAATGGTACATTACTGGATGTAAAGGAATAATAACATTTTCAGTCATTATAGGTTATTCAATGTTATGTTTTCATAAAGACAAATTAATGACTATGAAATAGGCCTGTATTCAACCTCAGAGAACTCAGACAAAATGCCTAAATAGTCACAGATTTATAACTACTTAGAATTGTTTTTGGTATTCTCTCCTCTGGCAGCCTTTTGACGTGGCCATACCATTGTAGTCTTTTCTGCTCTATGATATCTATGATGTCCGGCTTACCTTTCACTCCCATTATTTCCTTTATATGTCCAAGAAAAACGTGGATGGAAGGAGTACAAGGAGCCATGACAACAAGAAATTTAGAACCAGATCAATGGAGAAACAGAGAGGAATGGCATTTGGTTTCCAGAAGACAGCGACAGCTGTTAAAAAACCGGACACATAGATATATAGATAGATAGAAAGAATTGTTTTTAATTTTTCACTGCTGACCTTCATGTACTGTACAGACCTTTCATTCTTCACGCGTTAGTGGTCTTTGTGCACCGTACAGTTGCGAATGCATGTAATTTTACTATACAATTAAAACTCCTCTGTCCTGGGCAATAGTTGGAATTTAAAACCCAGCACCACTGAAGTGTTCAAGAAATCTATGACAAATCCATACACTCATGCATATCATGTGATAACTTGCTAAGTTTTACATAAAGGCATATCTGCCTTCTGATTACTTACCTGTCAGATGAACTCTCACGAGAATAATCTGGCCTTTTCTTGAGCCCACCTCCTACTCGTTTTCTCTGAAGGTCACAAAAAGAGAACAAATTCAATTATGGGTTCAGTTTCTAAGCACATCAGACATCATTTATGATTACACGACATTTATGTGATTATAACAATGCTTCAGGTTGTAACAGGAATACATTTTAAATAATAATGATATCCTGAACTTTAAAATGGGACAACTTTTCTGTACAATTGACATGAGACTCTTAGGACAAAAATGACAAGAGTAATATATTGCAACATTCTAATGGTGAACTCCTTGCTGTGATACTCAATAAAACCTTGTAAGATCTAAGGTTTCCATGGCAGTGACTATGAAGAATATAGTCTTCTGAAATGTGACACCATATGTTTTGGTAGGAATTTGACAGAAGTAGATGCATATGAAACACGAGTAAATTTCCAGTAGACTATGTGACATCATATCCCAGAAGACAGGATTCTTCCCTGAAACTATTTTAATACAAGACGAGATGGAGACTTCTTGGACAGTGAAGTAGCTGATAAAAATTGATGCAATACACATTTCTAGTCTTGTGAACTGCTTTGGCAAAAGAGTTCATACAAATCTGGGTTTATGGTGAACTCATACTGACCAAAACAAAATTCACGACAGCCTCTGCTGTAAACTTCCAGTACCAAATTTTATGGAAATCTATTAAGTGGTTTCTTTTTCACAGCTACCTTCAAGACTTCTTACTGGTATCCCTAACCATTTCATTACAATTACTGCCAGGCTAGGAAACATGCCAACTAACTTCATGGAAATAAAACAGATTGTAATCCCACATTTCCTTAACACAGAAGAGGCTTAGTTCAACATTACAACATACAGTCCTCCACTACTAGAAACCAACATATTTCACAAAGTGACTCCTATTTTGAAATTGTGCAAGCTGAAAGTCAAATATTGTGCTTGTCACGTAACAAAATGTGAACAACATATCAGATGTGTGGAAAAAACAACTGTCCCATTTTAACACAGTCTATTTTTAATGCCCCATATACGGAATAGATAAGATTTATATTTAAAAACTTTGAGGAGAAACTAGTGATAAAAATACAATCTCTAAACAAATATTGAACAGAATTTCTGTGTTAAAAGACTAATGGAAATTCTGTGCCTTTCATATTGCTAAATGTCAATTACATTCTTTTTAAATTAGGTGTACAAAGTACATTAAATAAACAGTAATAATTTTGGTAGTAAACAGACCCAAATAACAGCCAGAACATACACACTGCAATACTGAACTACTTCAAATGAAACACATTCTCTCCACCTTCACTTCAATTAGCCTGGCTGGAAAAGCTTACAGTGTACAAGAGTAACCTTGCTTGCACATTCACTGAATGCACCATGACTGTTTAGACTGACAATAAGAAAAATGCATGTCAGTATCAATCATAATGATTGTATATCCAACATTTTGTATTATCGCATGCAAGCTACTCTGGTATTAAAGCTAAAATCTATACCACATGGAGCATAAAACACAAACACTAATACAGATAAATTAATCTCAAATCTAGGAGTCAATTTAAAGGAATAAGAAACAATGCATGACCATTTTTGTGTGTTTGGACTGTTGTGTGCTGGCACTAAACAATCAATATTCCATCAAGTACTATGTATATCATAAATGTTCTAACTTGGTTTGACACTACCACAGCAAGCTTTAATTTTTTAATTTGATCTTTCTCAAAGGCTTCTAGTCATATCTGTTGTTTCACTTACTTAAAACGAATGATCACAACAACAACAAAAATTTAAAAATCACAAAAGTCTAATATCACTGGTATCTCCTTAAAGTACTACTACTGTCTTGTCCCTGTGCTGCTTCACTACTGAACAGATATGAACACCATGTCTGGGAAACATCAATACAGAAACGTGACAAACATAAAAAGCTGTACAAGTAACACACATGGAAGGCTTTAAAGGAACACAACAAAGAATAAAATAATAACTACATGAGTTAAAGTACAGCAAGAGTGACAAGAAGAAAGCTAACAACACAACTTCCATGTACATTACAAACATGCACATAACACCCAAAAATGCTGACTGTATATTGAAAACTGCTTCTGTAGCCACATCATTCCATAAACCAGCTGAAGTCTGTGACCAATAGATGACTATGTAACACCACAAACATATGCAGAAAGTTAGATTTGGTCTTGTGGCAAATTAAATCTTTTAGACATCAACCTATGTGCCAGTATTATTCTTCAACTGTGTCACATAATTCAAAGATAGCTTGGCTATGTCACTAACAAAGCAAATTCCAAAACTTTGTATCCAAGGTCTTCACAATTTTATATTCAGACAACCAAAAGATGTAATATCCAGATTCAAAACCTACACACATGCACAATATGATAATTTTGAAGTTAATGCCCACATAATGTAACAGATTTCATTGAACTATTCCTATGCTTGCCAGAAGTCATGTGAGAGTGACATGAACACTTGTTCAATGCATTTTCCTCCAAAGCAGCATTTTTGTATGTTTGATATTAAAACAGAAACATGAGAACATAGTACATGTGCAAGTTTACATTTGGTTATAAATAATATTATAGAACGAAACCACCGCCACCAGAACTTCAATATTCTTTATAACGAATACTTACTCAATGACATACAATCCTATGTATTGGTGCGTGGTGTTATAAACAAGAACAATTTTTATCGCTCTAGATTTGTTTCTACTCTGTATTATTCACAAGGAATAAGCCCTTCAAAAAATCTGTTTTAGTATATCCAAATGTAGCAATCTACATTTGTAAATAAGACACCTTATTTGATTAAAAAGAGATCATGCAAACATCTGAAGTGTCTAAGGGACGAAATGGGTATGACAAGTTGAACCATTTTAAAGCAGTAAAATGACCTTAGAAAGTTTAATGAAGAAATTAAATTATAAAAACTGAGACTAGTAGGAAGTAGTGAATTTCCTGTCCGAAATACTGTAAGACATGAGAAATTCAAACAATAATTTCACAGATTACCTTAAATCTTGCACTAAGAATTAAAGAAAAGTTATTTACTGGATATTTTATTGTGTAAAGTTTATGCCAAAAATTACATAAAATGAAAATTATCCATGTTCTGTCAATAAGATAAGTCAATATAAATACACACACACACAAACACAGCACCAACTGCACTATGATTAGATACAATGATACACAGACATGTGGTAAACCTCCTACATGTTTTGTTCCTTGTTTTGGCCATCTTCAGGGAGGTATTCAACAAAGAAAAAAAAACATTAGTGACTAGTTGTATCACAGATGTGCAATAATACAGTTGAAATACAGAATATTAAAATGTTTAAAAATATTTTAAAATGTATAGTACAGAATGTAATGATAACAGCTATTATTTGACTTGCAGCAATTTGTTTATTTCACTATGATGATACAACCAACCACAGAAGACACAGACACATATCCCTGAAAACGAGGATAAATTGCTGCAAGAGACATTTGTTTACAATTCAGACAACAGCTGTAGCAATACACATTAAGTACTACATATTCTAAAATATCTGTAACCATTTTAATATCCTGTATTTAACTGTATTATTGTATCTCTATGATACAACTAGTCACTAATGTATTTTTCTTTGTTGAATACCTCCCTGAAGATGGCCAAAACATGTAGGAGGTTTACCAAATGTTTGTGTATCATATATCAAATCACAATGGAGTTGTTGGTATATATATATATATACAAGGTGTGTCCCAAAAGTCATGAAATATATTTTTTTGCCGCTCTCCTACTGGTCGCAGCCTGTTCTAACCGGTTGGGTGAGGTGGGGGGGACCCTTATCTTCATAGC
>Ga0123357_10012109_pt1 | contig 11111 bp, 4 predicted proteins | sample TergutEmb28metaG_FD_89873 | JGI IMG/M metagenome (GOLD analysis project Ga0123357, IMG submission 89873) | Embiratermes neotenicus P4 segment gut microbial communities from Petit-Saut dam, French Guiana - Emb289 P4 | ecosystem: Host-associated > Arthropoda: Insects > Digestive system > Gut ... | reverse complement strand
TTATCATTAAACCAACTATTATTACAAGGTGCCTGAGAAATCTCATGCTACCGATGAGTTAGACGTTTAAATGAAAAAGTGGTGCCAGAGTCGTTGGGCTGGATAAAAGAAGAAATCCTGCTCCGACCACCACGACACCAAACCCGATGAACGCCTTGACAGTGGGTTACGAAAAGAGGACCTGTACACCACGACCAGCCGTCAACGGTGTCTTCCTGCTAACAAATTTGCTCTCCCAGCGAGACACAGCTTTACCGACCCCGCCAGAGCTGACAACGGCAGCCGAACTTGAGCAAGGTTCTTCAGTCCTACCCGCACGGTTTACAGCATGTAGCTTGCATCCTACGTAAGCGACAGATACATACATTATAAACTGCGTGTGTATTGGTGTTAAGGATAGTGAAAATAATTGGCGGAACGAAATTTGAATAACCGAACTGTTTCGGCACCTGAAATTGTTGAGAGTGAAGGTCAGTCATATGGCCTAAGTGAATTTGCCGAGGTCAATTTAAATTAGAAATTCTTAATAATGAATGTGCAATCGGATTTCTGAAAATGTCGACAAAGCGAAAAGGGAATATGTCAGGAAATATGAAGTAGTATTTGTTATATGTTGTAAGAAGTTTTAAAGCAAATGTTGCTACCGCAATGGAGGAGTTGAATTATAATATTAACCCTTTAAACGCCGAATTAAATCCCATCTGCCATCTGCTGGCATTATTAGGAGCTCACCATATTCTCCAGGTTAGCGGGTTAAGGGTTAAAACAGAAACACTAGACTGTGGAAAACGCATCATTTCGAGTTTGACGTCAGCGTTGAGTTAAAAATTCCAGGCAGGAACCCAGAAATATCGGAAGAATTGACAACAAAATTTCGGGTAGACACATTTAAACTGAAAAAAAACCTACAAAATTTCCCGTTGATTGAAGCAGTACGAAGGCTGATTTTTGTGATTTTTAAAAGAATTTATTATCAATAAATCCACCAGAATGAAAATCGCCTGAAACACTTTAAGCTACGGAACAGTAGGCTTCATTTAGAATCTGATGACTTTTCACTAATTCTCTGATAACCTAATGATCTCTTACTGAATCCATGAAACTGAAGATAATACTTTTGTATGCAATGCCACTAGACCTTCGGGAGGACATTGCTGTTTGAAAGTTTCCACACATTGACCATTTGTTCATTTGATACGGGCGACATTAAATGAAGATATTTATAGAGCGTGTGCTGAATAATACTGTGAGGGCCGAACCGAAATACTGAGACAAAGACCTATTACAGTGCCACATTTATTCACCGCATATCCAGGATGGAATATTTTCAAACTGAACCCAGGCTTCCGAGGTCAGAAGTCGTCGACTAACCATCTGAGCCAGAAAAAGGCCTATTTAGAAATAAGATTACAACGAATTCTATAAAGAATCAGTCCATTGTAAACATCGCCATACCAATTATAATAACGAACCAGTTATTGCTCTATAGGGAAATATTTTCCCTTTTTTTCTTAGAATCTTATGAAACAAACAAGTAAACTGTTATGCTGCAAGCGTATATCTTTATGCCTATAAAACCTGTGGTATATAAAGTTTCTACGTAGCTGTAAAGGGCCAATAACTGTCGGAACTGGCGGAAAATCTTCCAGAGTTACAGCCTGGAACTGCAGCAGGCCAGATTGTCTCAGTACTACGATAAAGTAAATACTGTGTGTGATTACTGTGGGGTAGAGTGCTACCTTACTGTGACATTAACTTACGTGTATGTAATTTGCATCGTGCTTTGTGCAAGTAAACTCAGTAAGTCTTCATGTCTCGAATACGTTTTGAACATCAAACATTGCCGCAATTGTTTGATTTTTAGAGTATTTTAATTAGCTCTTAGGCCAGTGTGCAAGTGTCCTAAAGTAGACTATTTTACACTTTATATCTCTCCGTCCATCCGCTTCCCCATGCAATATCTCAGCTCTCAAGGGACGAAGTTTAATTAAATTTGGCATTTGAGTATTTTTTTCCGTTTGTCAAGGAAATTCGAGTTTTCCTTATAATCCGAGATAGGTAATTGGACTATCCTTATCGGTGCATCGTGTATTCTGAAGATTATTCGTTTACACACCACAACAAATGCACTTATATATAATATTAAAGAAGTTTAAGATTTACATTAAAACACTTAAAACGCTCCTACATATTTCGATTATACGATCATCCTCAGGGAGCACATATTGTTCCTTGCTAAAGTTGTATATTAAAACAATTGTTTTAATATGAATTTTGGCAAGGAACAATATGTGTTCCCTGAGGATGATCGTATAATCGAAATATGCAGGTGTGTTTACAGCAGTCTTTTCAAAGACCTTGCATTAAAATACTGACACGCACTTTCTATTATAACAGGAGGGTTCCTTTTCAAATCATTACAAATAATTATCCTCCAAACATTGAATTACTCGAACTTACATTCTGTTATCCTCTGTTACGAGGGCGTTAATAGAACACAAATAGAGTTTAATACCAAGGAGCACTTTCATGAGCCGCTTGTTACAGTAAGCATGTCAATACAATAATACAAAACTTATTCAAATCCATACCTTTCGGGTTCAGAGTCCCAAATTCACAGTCGCCGGAAATCGACGCTAACTTGGCGATTAGACCCAAAAAGATTATCAACAGCATGTTGGTTTTAATTCCTGTAATTCAACAAAACCAGTGACATGTAAACAGTATGTGCCCCTTCCTTTTTTACACAGTGAACACAGTGACTCATAGTTATAATACATCGGCTGTACACCCACAGTTTTTATTCGCTGAAGTTAGACGGAAGCCTCTAGTTTGTTGTCTAGTCTGTTGACTTTTTCTTCCTACTTTGGTACTAAATTATATGCCCAAGCCTCCTACTGGAAGAAAATCTTCAAACTAGTGCACAGACATAATTTGATATTAGGTTCAGATAAAATTATTTTAAAATTTCTTTTTTATTTTCCTTTGACAACGTTATATTCGGAACTATATATTCTTCTGCAGAAGTACAATTGTGAGCAACATTGTGTGAGCAGATTGGATTAAATGCTGTAACTAGTTAAGAATTGTCCATCATGTCAAATATCAGAACGTGACTCATCCTTGCGTTATATGCTCATCGTTTGATTTCTTTGTCCCAAAGAAAAATATCAGACTGTGAGTGTGGCAATTCTTAACCCTTTAAATGCCGACTTAAATACCATCTGTCATATACCGGTATTTAGGAGCTCATCGTAATCTCCACGTTAGCAGGATAAGGGTTAATGCGACGATAGCTTTTAAAGTTTCACATCATATTTTGCGATATTAGATTCAGTGAGTTTTTTATTTGGCTTTTATTATGAAGAATCAGCTTTATTTATCGGTTCCGAAACACGAAATACTTCTTTTCTTAATAGCTTTTGCAGTACGTTTTCAAACTCTTGAAACTTACATTACGCACTCAAACAACTGACAAACAAAGCTACTTTAATATACCGTAAATTAACTGCGTTTCCTTTTTTAATATAGCAATAACATATGACGGTATATCGAAAATAAATGTCATAAAGAACTTCTCTGCTATTACTCCCCTTACGACAACTGCTACAATAAAACTAAATTTTTTAATCTCAAACACGCAACGTGTTCAAAATTTTTCCCTATAAAACTGACAGTAAGAATGTTACCAACTGCAGGAATCTTCAGTGGAACAGAGACACCGATTGCAGCTCGTAATTCTGTAGACAGAGACTGTAATTACTTAGATGTATAGGAGTCTGCCGACACATGTGGAGTGACACAACAACATAATCCAATTTAGTCGAGTCGAACTATGTCTTTAAGAAACTACAAATGCAGGACCATCACTTCACTGCAGTGAACACACCAAGTGCGACAGACACAAAGGATGGCTCTGCCTGTGAATATCTACAGTCACTGGAAATCCATGTAACTGCACTGGACTGGATTATGTTACTGCGCTCAATGGTTGGAGAGAGAATTTTGAAGGAGTGTGAAGGCATCTATCTTGAATGTTGCAAATTTGTGCAGTTTGGTAGGCATGTCTACAACACTGCACTGAGATACTGCATGTCTAATGAAATTAAACAGCGTCACATACTACAAAACTGTAACCTGCACAGACTGCGTGTTTTCTTTCTTTACGCTCAGACAGCGCTAAATATGTCTGCATTTGGATTTAAGCTTAACTCATTTGGAATCGCAAGGCATAATTCAAATCTGAATTTTAACTGTAGATGCAGGAAATGACAAAATATTGCTAACTTGCAGAAGTATGATTTGTGTGAGTACAGTTGCTTGCAATGGATCTGTACAGTTTTTGTGTGTTGGTCGTGTAAGCCACTTCCACAAGGTGATATACAAATTAACAATATGGGCCATACTTATAACGTAACATCCTGGATCTTTCGCGCAAATCTTTTACAGTGCAAAGCTTCAATTCATTCTGGACGTGTTCTTGAGCTACATGTCACTGTCAGCTGTATATAAACAATGAGCATTGCACAACAATTTTCTTGTTTATGATTCCAGAAAATAGATAATTGTTGTTCTTCGTGTAAACTACACGATGCTACATTGAAAGAAAGGAAAGTTCGTCTGGTCATGGAGTTTTTGGAACCACAATTTTGATAAATCGATTATAATGACGTAACAATGATTCGTGGTTTCTCAGTGTTGCCGTGAATCATTGTAATCGATCAGATGGAATTAATAAATTATGGAACAATAAATATTATAATTATCATTATTTTTCCGTATTTTTCCCTACGTTATACCGCAACACAAAGCACACATTTTCCATATAGTATTGTATTATAATACGGACTGTATATTAAATATGTTTTGAATTTCTCTACAATATTTGACAGGAATTTTAAATTTATAAAATATTCAGAGACATATAGACATAAATGTATATATATATATATATATATATATATATGCAATTAAAGTAACAGTTACTCTTGTCATGTTGCAGTACAACTTCAATTAAGGAGACAGATTTGGAAAAATTCAGGTGTATAAAGGTTTAAAAAAATCCGTTCATTTTCAAAAGAATTTGTTGAATGTGGCCCGACAGACGGAGAGATGGACAAACAAGATGAAACCGAGAGTCGCTTATCGCTATTTTTCTCACAGTCCTAGAACAGGTTATAATCTGCAGAATGGTAGACAAAATATTCCTTCCTTACTCGCAGCATTGGTGTCAGGTCAAAACAAACCTACACACAGTCCATTAGTAGACACGAATGCTTTGTATTCTGATAGCCATGAATTCAATTTTCACGCTGAAGGTCAGCCATTATGAAATTCATTCGACCATTGTCAGGTATTACTTTTATTACATTATTATCATTTACTGTTACGTCACTACCATTTCCTTCCTGACAGTCCAGTTTATTACACGCTATAGAACGCAGTTTTATGATGAGTGCAGTGTGCATAATGTGAATAAACATATTCACTTGATATGTGAATTGCCTGCAACAGTGAACGTGTACAGAGCAGAATGTGCCTTGTTTGATGTTGACTGACATATCTTCCCAAATATTTCTCCGTTCATTTTGCATAATGTCTTTCCCATTCACCGAAAACTAATAGCAAGGTACTTTAGGATATCACATGAAAACGGAAACAAAACATTTAAGCAGAATTTTTTGTACCCTAATATGAAATATTATCTGTGAACGGGCTTGGAAATTTAGCAAAAGAAGAAGTGAAAATTGTCTTGAAAATGACTATCAGACCTCTGTCTGTCCTGAGCGATTATGACACTTGGGAGAACAGTCGATGAAGGTGGAAAAAGTTTCCACTTGTTTTACTGAGCAGAGGGAAACAAGTTGGTCTGGAATTTTAAAGTTATGAAAATGTTTCAGCGAGTCCTAATCATCGATGTGGATACGTCTTCATGTAAATTAACAGTTACTGTTGTATTATTTTAATAAGATTTCAATTTTCTAGGCGGATTTAGAAAAATTAAAAAATGTAAATTTTCCAAAATATTCCGTCACTAGTGAGAGAGGTTGTTGAATGCGGACGGACAGACAAACAAGATGAAGTTAACAGTCGCTTACCACTATTTTACTGAAAATCTTAAAAGTAGTTTGAAAATCTAAAGAATTGATCGAAAATATTCTTTTCTTACAGGCAGAATTCGTCTCAGGTCAAAACAAATATACACAGTCCATTGGTAGACACAACTGTTTTGCATTCTGCGAGCCACGGATTTAATTTTCAAGCCGAAATTCAGCCATTCTGAAATTCTTGAGGAATTTTCTGGTAATCATTTTATTTCGTCAATACTATTTCCTTCCTAACACCTCTAATTTACTCGCATTACTAGCTACAGAATGCACTGTGCGCTGTTGAGTACAGTGTGCATGAAGTGAATCCAGATATCTAATTGATGTGTGAAGTACCTGCAACAGTGAACTTATACAGAGCAGAATGCAGCTTGACTCTGACTCATATTTCTTCCCTAACATTTCTCTGTGCAATTTGCTTAATGTCTATATCACTAACCCCAAACAAATAGCAAGGAACGTTAGGAAATGAAATGAATCACGAGGCATCAGATTTAACTAGAATTGGTCTTAACCTAATATGAAATACTTTTTGGGCACGTGCTTGGTAATTTGACATAATAAATAGTAGTTTACGGTGCAAAGGGAAAAAACGCTCAACCAGAATTTACATATCACTTGTTGTCATGAATTTCGGGGATTAAATCCAAAATGACGCTGAGTATCTGACTATATTCATAAGGTCAGGAAAAAGTTTGGGTATTTTGCGTCGTTTATCCGAAAGGTGTTTCAGCTGCAGAATATAGTGTCATGGGTAAAAGTGACGAACGAATGGTACCATACACTACCTAACAATATAAACGAAGTTTCACATAAACCGGTGCCATTGTTTACGGGGCTGGAGTGAATTCAAATGTAACGTCAAAACTTTAATTTTATTACAACCAGAAAACCGAAATTGGTAAAACCCGCCGAGTGCATGAATGAATTATATAAGTTTAGGCAAGAACGCTTCATTTTAAGAAGGAGATGTAGCTTATGTTTATTTGTATGTTTGTTTATCTTTCTCATGTTTCAAGTTACTTTATTAAGGTCGCATAACTCTAAACAATGGCTAGAATACCAACAATTTTGCGCGAGCCACAGCTTCAGAATTGACGGTTTCGAAAATTTAGGCACCATTTCATTGATCGATGTGTACCAACTCCTGATAAAAGCCGCCATTCAATAGAAGGGTCCTCTCCATATCTGTATTATCAAAATCACATCCCGTGATAAACACGAACCACGGTCCATACAGATTATCACAATGTGTAAACAACACGCTCAAAACAACAGACTGTTGTCACATTTGTATACTTGTGACTTGTATCAGAACATACATTTATAGAAGACTGATAGGACTACCAATGGGTAATTACGGAATTCAGCCGCTTCTCTTAGCTTTACGGACAAGACTCCTAAATCTTACGTTATCTAGAATTAGTAACATTGTGAAAGAAAAGCTTTTCAGAATTACAGGAAACTGCACACACCCAAATATAAGTTATTTTTTTTAAAGAGGATGTTAGCTAATAATTCCAAAGTTGACATAGAACGCTTTCACACCGACCTTGTTCGGGCAATTGAGCGTAGGTCGTCAAAATAACATTCACTATTCTAACGTCACAACTTTTTTAGAGTTACAAAGAAAAACACAATTTATTATCGCGCCTGTCAGGTATTCCCCTGAAAACATGTTTGCCTTCGACACCCAAAACGTTTTCTGAAATGTGCCCTATAAAAGCGCCCACACGAATGAAACAACCGCAGTGTCGAGGAGCTGGAAGTAGACGCCGACTGCAATTTGAGTCTCTGCCAGTAAATTTCGTGTTACTTTATTTCTGTGGTGCTGCAGCCAAACTGAGGGTGAGTTTGACTGTTTGTTGAGGTTCCTAGATCACACACAGTTAGATACAGACACACTCGGTAGGACTAATCCAAACGAGTGACAAGCTCGAAGCATAAGTCGCTACCTACACAACACACACAAAAAAAAAAAAATACCACAGTCCATGCTCTTATCGGTATCTGAACCCGCCATCCCAGGAACGAAACCGTTGCAAATCTACTCGTCTGCACGGCCAGTAGGTTCAAATAGTCACATAGCATTCTGTCACTGCATCTGTGCTAACACACTAACTTGATCGAGAGTTGATATGTCGTAATAATTAGTTACCAACATTTACAGAAAGAAATAATTTGGATTCACCTGACTGAAATCATTCACAAATTATCTCTGAGTTAAAATGTGTCACAGTGCCTGAAATTCATTCGAATCGATTATCTGGTGTCATGCTAAGTAATGAAATAATTAAAATCCACAGAACTGCTGAAAAAAAAATATAGTTGAATGGGCGTTGTTAGAACAGCTGCTGTGGTTTTTGTTTTGAATAATAGTGAAGTGTTGGTTTCGTTTGTTAAATTAGACCACGGAAATCCTACACGAAATATTTCTGAAAGGAATAAAATAATATAAAGGCGGAAGGAAGTGAATGAATAAATATAAACATTGCTATTGGCGTTTATTTAATAGCAGCTTTCAGAAGAAATATAAATTTGATATATTTATAATCTAGACAATAAGCTTCTAAGTGTTTGCATGCCACGGTGCAAATAACATCATTTCAATTCTAGTATATAATACATTCCTTGATTCGAATATTTAATGAAACTAAAAATTAATACCATTTTTCAACTAAACGTGTTTACTGATGCGTATCGCAATATTCTTCAACACACCACATACTTACAAACGTTAAGCTCCTGGTAAAATGAAGTAATATTAAGCACACGGAACCATCACGCAGAAACAAAACTCCAAATTTGAAATCGATAGTTAAAGTACGTTTAACGCAGCACTAAGGAACGTTTGTGTGATTATTCTTGCGTAAACGTCGATCAAAAAGTACATTTTCTTGTGTTGTGTCTGTAGACTTAATTATCCAGCAAGGTAAACCGAAGCGACACATTACATATATAATGATGTCTCTATTTTCCGGCGCTTCAAAACGTGCCACATTGTCTCGTCACGTGTACCAGTTTCAGAAAAACTTTACTGAATATAAGATATGTATTTTGCCCAGATCTGAGCAGTTTTCTATAAAACTTCATGTCTAAAAATTATTTATTGAAATTTTATCTTAACTTTACTTTGATTTAAACTTAAAATACCTATTATTTTTGTCATATTTTAATAATTGCTGAATTTTCTCGTCAAATCTTGGAAAAATACTGCTAACAAATTCAATAATATCACATCCATCGCAGAAGAACTTATTCATGCTCACACACAGACGAACAATCGAACGACAGGCATGGCGGTGCTAATAGTCCGTTTTCCCAAGTCTTTGTTTGATTCTAATGAAACATGAATTTTCTAGACATATTTTCGAAAATTCGCCAAACATTTCTGTATAAGCTGTTAAGATCGTAGGGACGGACAGATAGACGGACAGGCATTATAAATAGAATTTCACAATTTTTTTCGCCATTACAAATGCGCTGCACATCTACAGAAGGCCTGTGAAATTTCCGGCCTTCTTACAGACAATGGAGCCGATATCACATTACTGTCTGTCAGATAAATACAGCTACACACGCGGCCCATTGGCTGACACAAATTCTTTGATTTCGGAAAGCCCAAATTACAAACATCAATCTGCAATTCAATCATTCTGAATCTGTCCGCGGCATTGTCTGGTCACACTTCTCATTGCATCACTACACCTGCCTTTCTTACAAAGTTTATTACAAATTCAAGAACGCAAAATAATATGATACATACAATGTGCATGCCAAAACCCAGATATCTAGTTTGTTTGTGAACTGCTTGTAACTTTGAAATTACATAGTGGAACCTGCGGCTTGTCTGATGCTGACTCACATTTCTTACCAAATCAGAAATGTTCGTGTTCGTGCAGTTTGCTTAATGTCTGTACCAATGCAAAATAATATATAAGTGCGAATATTAGGTTATGAAAGGGAAAACGAAGAACGAAATTTAAGAGCATTTTGTCTCAATCTAATATCAAATAGTATCTGTGCACATGCTTGAAACTTTCTGTTCACCCTGAATATTGAACATGAAATGTGCACAAGAAAAAGTGAAGAAAAATTATCCTGATTTGAAAACAACTGTCAGGCTTCTGTCTGTCTTTAGCCAAAAAAATAACTGTGGGAGGACAGCCGATGTATCATAACTGTGCGTCACTATGTTCACTGTGCGAATGGATAAAAGGGGCAAAGCAATTTACGTACCAATTGTTTTCATGAATTACAGAATTAAAACCAACATGCTGCTGATTGTCGTTTTGGGTCTATTCACCACGTCAACGTTGGTTTCCGGCGACTGCGACGTTGGAACTCAGGGCATAACATATGTAAATTTTACTAAGGTTGGTATTAGTGTATGCACATGATTTGTGAAACAAGTAACTTTTAAAACTGTTGCTTTGGTTTACATTCAATTATGTTACCATTAGCCAAATACCAAAGGCAATATCGGACTGCGTATATTCGATTAAATGAATGATTTTTAAATAAATATTTACTAATGCTTGGTAAAATGTCTCTAGTTTCCTATTTATAAATTAACGTCAGTAGTTTCATGCAATGTCAGTCAAAATATGCAGGAAAACCTCATTGCAATTTCAGGCGTGTTTCCAAAATTACGAAGTTAGAGTATTCGCTCCATCTTATCAGTCATTCTGATTTCAACAACTCGGATTCCACTCGGCTAATTGTGATGAAATTTAATATTTTATTATTTATAGAAAATCTGTGGAGAAAATAAAATTCATACGAAATCTGACAAGCATCTTAATATTTGTGTATTCCATCACGTTGTGTATATAGATCAATATTTATGTATTTAAAACCGTCTTACACAACATAGTTTGTTAAAAGCAACAATTACATTATTACAACATGTTTCGACTTTTTTAGGAAGTCATCTTCAGGTAAACTATAAAATTTTTAAAGTTGAGGAATTAAAATTACAATTAAAAATTGAATACACCTACG
>Ga0123357_10012108_pt1 | contig 11111 bp, 8 predicted proteins | sample TergutEmb28metaG_FD_89873 | JGI IMG/M metagenome (GOLD analysis project Ga0123357, IMG submission 89873) | Embiratermes neotenicus P4 segment gut microbial communities from Petit-Saut dam, French Guiana - Emb289 P4 | ecosystem: Host-associated > Arthropoda: Insects > Digestive system > Gut ... | reverse complement strand
TGGAGGAGATTGCATAACGAGGAGCTAAATGATTTGTACTCCTCACCCAATATTGTGCGGGTGATAAAATCGAGAAGAATGAGATGGGCTGGGCATGTGGAGCGTATGGGTGAGGAGAGGGGGGTGTACAGGGTCTTGGTGGGGAAACCAGAGGGAAGGAGACCGCTGGGGAGACCTAGGCGTAGATGGGTGGATAATATTAGGATGGATCTCCAGGAGGTGGGATGTGGGTATATGGACTTGAATGGGTTGGCCCAGGATAGAGACAGGTGGCGGACGCTTGTGAGTGCGGTAATGAACTTTCGAGTTCCGTGAAATGTGGGGAATTTCTTGACTAGCTGCAAACCAGTTAGCTTCTCAATAAGGACTCTGCACCATGGAGTAAGTAAGTAAGTAAGTAAGTAAGTATTGGAAAAGGAACATAAACTAAAGTTCTAATAAAATAAAATAAAATTTTTGGTTGCTTTATTTTAAAAAAAATAGCCGAGCAGCTTGTTGTGCTGCATCTACGACTTACATATTAATCCGGAACTTCTCCGTATTCTCATCTCACCGACAAGACACAGTGATTATAAACAGAACCGATTGTGGGGCTATTACTACAGACGCTGTTGTGTGGGTTGCATTCTAACCCTGTCTGACACTAACGGGATGTCCGTGACAATGAAGCTGATACTGTAGGAGTTAACATCACAGATGCAGGTCTATTGCATTCTCATTAGTTTTGCATAGAAGGCTTTATTTAATTGTTCTTCGTGTCTTGTTTATTGCTAAGTATTTATTTGTGGTTCGGGTAGCTCAGTCGGTGTAGCCACTGACTACGGGCTGGAAGGTCCGGGATCGAATCCCGGTGGGGACGAGATTTTTCGACCAGCTAGACTGGCCCTGGGGCCTACCCAGCCTCCTAGAAAAATGGGTCTTTCCCGGGAGTAAAGTGAGGCCAGGGCGTACTGCTGACCACTCACACCCTTCTAGTGCCGCGGTCATGGAAGGGTAGAGCTATACCTCTACCCACCCTCTGGGCCACACCGGGCCTGTAACGGGATCACTTTACATTTACATTTACCTTATTTGTTTGTGGCTCTTTTAAAATAGGCTTCTGATGGTGCAGAAAATAATACAAATAACCTGTGGTTGCTAACAGGGAAGTGACTTACGAAACCTCTTCGAGTAGCTTTGATTAGCAAGTGTTAATACGCATAAGAAGGAGGTGGAACCAAATCCCACCTTATTCATATCAAAGATCGTAGGAAAACAGCTTATTCCACCGCAGTCGAGTTCCTCTTTGGAGAGTTACATGTGATTATAAAGCCATTCATATTGTGCAGTCACCTAAGTAAGAAAAAACCTAGCAGAAAGTTTGTGATTAGCGCCCATGATGCTCAGGTAAATGCAGTGTAGATAAAAGTATGGGTTTTTCATTTTCCTGTAACAACGTGCATATAATTAGTATTAACATGGCTGTTGTTGTCAATAAAAGTACAGATATGCCGAAATTTGGAAGAACTGTTTTATAAATTAACCTTTTAAAGCATACTGGTTACGTGAGGTACCAAAAAGTTTAACATTCAGCAACTTTACGCTCTGCCCACGCTGTATTTGTGTGTTTTGTATTTGTCTGAGACCAAACAGCGACTTGTGCCAATTACAGCTTAAAATAATTGGTTTTTATAACCGAGATGAAAAGTGTTTACAGCGCGGTACAGACCGGGCCTTTATATAGAGCCGTTTGCGCTTCGTCTTTAAAGGGTTAATACAAAACCGAAAAAGATGTGCAGTATAACTAGCAATTCGCGCAACCTTCTTTTCCAGAAGAATGTAATCCTTATCAATAGTGGAGTGAACATCTCAAAGCACCTAATTTTAAAGAATTCCATCGTAGTCAAGAACAACAAGTTGAGAGAAAAAGACGACGTAGTGATACACAGAAGATAATTTTACCCGTTGTTTTGTATTGGTGTGAAACTTGGTCGTTGACATTGCGGGAGGAAAGGAAGCTTTGAGAGCACGGTGTTGAGAAGAATATTTGGACCTAGGAGGGACGAGATAACGGGAGAATGGAGGAGATTGCATAAAGAGGAGCTAAATGATTTGTACTCCTCGCCCAATATTGTGCGGGTGATAAAATCGAGAAGAATGAGGTTGACTGGACTTGTGGCGCGTATGGGTGAGGAAAGGGGGTGTATAGGGTCTTGGTGGGGAAACCAGAGGGAAGGAGACCACTGGGGAGACCTAGGCGTAGTAGGGCGGATAGTATTAGGATGGATCTCCAGAAGGTGGGATGTGGGTATATGGACTTTCGGGTTCCAAGAAATGCGGGGAATTTCTTGACTAGCTGCAAACCAGTTAGCTTCTCAAGAAGGATTCTGCACCACGGAGTAAGTAAGTAAGTAACTGATACACAGAAGAAAGCATTAGCGAAACATAAGTTTAATAAGGCAGGAATATCGAAAAATAAAATATATGAATCAGCCTTTTTAAATGCAGGCCGCACAAGAAGTAACTTTTGGAAAGATATATAAATTACAACACGTGAACAAATCATTTTTCGGAATTGTCTACTGGCAAAGAGCCCGTCTGAAAAAAAAAATGATATATACCCACATAGATAACCATTCTTGTTTCATGGACGATAAGTGAGGGGTTTTCGAGTGAAAGGAGGGTGAAAATTATGATAAGAAAATAAAGTACTCTTTTTCCAAAACTCTTTGTCAACTTTAAAGTAATTTATTTACAGTTCTCGACACGCAGTCCTACCATTTTCTCAAACAAAAAATTCCAAACACAGTCTGGAATAAACATAGCTTGCAGACTGACTTTCCTCCAAATATAGTACTGTTGAAAATGGTAAGCTGGAGGAGTTCGCACATATTTCTGCTGAAGGAGATAAAATGCAGAAAGTGTTAGTGCAAATTTTTAGCAACAAAATAATCCCCATTTAATGCATGTGTGGCAGGTGAAATGACAGACTCAAGCAATAAGAGTGTATTTAAAACGCCAGCATAACAGTGGGAACTGCATTTTAGTGGGCTGGTATGAGAGTAAGTTTAAAAGGAAACTGCAGCAAGAATACGACAATGAAAAAGAAGGATTTTGAGAATATTCCTGCAGAAACAATACACCGAATATATCGAAAGGATTTGGAGAAATGCTTTCGACAACTCGCTGACAATGTCGAAGAAAATGTAATAGTTGTATAATGTCACAAGACAGAGTAATCCAAAAACCTCTTATGGAAGCAGTAGCTCGTCGGAAATGTCAAATTAAGAACTATAAGTTTTTTTTTTATTTCTGCAACTTTGTGTGACGTTTTCAGGACTAGCCATACACCAATTAAAACAACGTATGTTAATTCGTGTTGCGTTAAAATGAAAATCAGTGTTAATTAAAAATTAAGTAACGGCAATACTGAAAATTTTAATACTTAAGCTTTAAATATTTTTTGCTTGATTTTAATTTCTGAAGTCTTTGTTGATGAAGGCTGAAGTTTCCTTACATTTGGAATCCTTTCAATCGGTAATTTCTTACAGACGCTAGGCAGCCTTCAAGACGAAAACAGTAAGTCCCTCTGAAATGTTATTAAAAAGTAAAGTGATCGCGTTACAGGCCCGGTGTGGCCCAGAGGGTGGGTAGAGTTATGGCTCTATTCTACCATGACCGCGGCACTAGAAGGGGTTGAGTGGTCAGCAGCACGCCCTGGCCGTACTTTACCCCCGGGAAAGAACCGGTAACCAATTTTAAAGGAGGCTGGGTGGGCCCCAAGGCCTGTCTGGACGGGCGGAATATCTAGTCCCCACCTGGATTCGACCCCGGACCGTCCAACCTGTAGCTCAGTCGCTATACCGACTGAGCTACCGGCCCACGAAATGTCATTAACTAACTGCAAATCCACACGCCCTAATTTTTCATAAGACTAATCTTAATTTTTTTTTTCGTTCCCCGTACAGGAGCAATTTTAAATACGTACAATTTGTCAGAGTAATTTTATTCGAATGAGAATACATTTTCTTCAAACTGAGCTACCGCTTCGTCTAGAGAAGATAAATTAAATATGTTTAAATAAATCGCCTTAATTCTAGAAGTGTGTAAATTCATCTCACGGCCGGCAGCGCTAGATGACGGCAGAAATCAGATTGTTGTATCACCACACGCACGGCTGGCCACACCGAAGTTTTCTGTCTCCTGCCCTTATCCTATACGAATATTCATGAAACTTAACTGCAGGAAAACACAGATATTCACTCAGAGTCCGGAAACAGAACAGAAGAGTATTTCTGCACTCAGCGCCATTTAGCGTGTCCTCCCTAGGCCGGCAGGGGCTTCACCACGGAGGTTGGAGAAAGTGAGCTCTGTGGCAGTTTTCTAAGTCTACAATGGATATATGTAAAGCGTAATACTTATTTTGCCTTCCAACAATCGAGTTTTGAAGGGTGCACTTACTGAATCGCTGAAACACTGAAACAGGTTCGAGTCCCACTCAAGACGTGGACATAGGCAATACCGCATTTTTGCCCATTTGCAAAGGCTTGAAAAATGCTCCCTCTACGCATAACTTCTCTCCTTCCGTCTCTATGTCTATACTAGTATAAATCACTGAGGATGGTTATGTGAAATTTTGTGAAATCTATATAGAGCTGTACAATATTAGCCTAGAAGTGGTTGATAAATTAAAACTTTCTTTTAAAAATGGGGGGAAAAACTATGGAAATCACGTGAATACCACGTGAATACCCACGTGCTTTTCTGCAAGAAACTCTAGAGTAACTCGTTATATATTTAACACAGTCGCAATTATTTAGAACGAAGTTGCGCAAGAATTGTAGTCACTTATTTTGCGTATAGAATTATACTCTGTAAGTCCAGCGGCTTTTAATGTAACCAACAAACTGAACACACCATAACGTTACGCCATATGTGGGTGTATTTCCTAATTCGAAGGCTTATTTGTTGTACTGTCTCATGTAGCCAGATGCTCTAAATGGTCGAACATCTCCAAAAAAATCTTCTTAACTTTCCGGTGCTTAGAGATTTGATGGAAACCAAACGGCCTGATATGAGACCTCTAAAATGAAACCCAAAATTCTTCATTCTTGGTCGAAAATGAGTTATGAAAAATATTGAGTTCTGTGCAGGTATTTCTATAAAGCAGTATCTTTGATTTTTTTTTACCGAAACCGACAAATTTCCGCTGTTTGAAGAGATTAAAGTCAGCTATAATAACAAATTCTCTATATCCAGGTTTACGTCAGAAGCCAACCTGTCAGTCTCCACATCATCCAAGCAATGAGGAGCAATATTTATTGTTAGTCTGCAGGGAGTTTCAAACTTAATCAGATTTCAACTTATGTAATTGTTCTCAAGTGTATTTTCATGTTAATTTTGATGTTAATTTGACAGAGGATTTAAAAATTGATACAAAATGGATGCAAGGGTCATGTATTTGAAAGAATATTGCTTAAAGATCAAGAGTTTTTAATAAGAGTTTTGCCTGTCGTTATCAAGCTCAAGAAGACATAAGAAATTAATTTTAATAGTATCTGTAACACTGTGCTTTACATTTCTTTTCATATTTATTGTTAATAATCAAATAGCGTGAATAATTTCTCTGAAAATGGAGACGCATGTTTAGATGTTTGCAGTGTTTAGTGTAAAATTATAATTTTGCTTACTTTTTGCAGCGTTCTTTTGCCGCTCTTTAAAATGCGAAAAAAAGATGTTCGTAGAAATTCTTCCTGAAGGCTGTGTTGATTTTATATTTCATGCAAGGGAAACAGGAACAAAGACAATAAAGGGCAGCTTCAGAATGTTGGCAGAAACCAAACATTCTACAATCGTGATGGATTGTTTAAGACGTAAGGTCTGCAGGCATATTAGCGTCAAACCGAGCAATCTCCAGCTCTTGTCAATACAAAATCATTTAAATCATTTAGTTCAAAAGAATTGAAATGTATATTCATTAACTGCTAAATACTATTAAGTCTTACGATAGTGAATTATGGCTCAGACTATAAAAACAAATATTCTAGCAAACACGGCAAGTATGTGAAACGCGTTTTATTACTCTATTGTGACGTCACTCAAAGTGGTGAGAGCAGGATTTCGTTTCAGGGGCCCATATTTTGCATATAGGGGAAATGGTACTAGGAATGTTGTATTACAGGCAACATCATGTGGCCATTTTGCATTAAAAGTAAGGGTACGTGAGATATGTTACATTTTAAGTGCAGGTGTGTGACCTATGATACATTAGAAGCACCGGTATATGGCACAGTGTATGTTAGAAGTACTGGTAGGTAACATATTGCCCATTGAAAGTACCAGCATGTGGCATATTATACATCAGAAATACCTGTATGTGGTAGCCTCCTGTAAAATGGGTACCGGTTCCTTCCCGGGGTAAAGTGCGGCCGGGGCGTGCTGCTGACCACTCACCCCCTTCTAGTGCCGCGGTCATGGAAGAGTACAGCTATACCTCCACCCACCCTCTGGGCCACATCGGGCCTGTAACGGGTTCACTTTACCTTTTTTTTACCTGTGTGTGTTACAATAAGGCTTCGGTGGTCTAGTTTAGTACCCAAGTTTGAGGGTTCAAACCCCGGCCGAAGCCGTCGGATTTTTAGGGCGAAAAAATCCTCAGCACGCCTTCCTTCGGAGGGGAAGTAAAGCCATAGGTCCCGTGTCGTAGATTTGCGGCATGTAAAAGATCCCTAAATTTACGTGGAAGTCAGAATTTAGGCAAAATTACTAACGGATATCTTTCTCGCCCACAGTTCCACGTTTCGCTGCTAGGATCTCTCGCGTCGTTGCAAACGGAGGCACCTGGCGGCTAAAGTGGGAACGTCTAAAGGCGGGGGAAAGCAATAGCAAACTACCCTCAAGAACTTACCCAGGATTCAGTGTGCCAGAGCCATACCGGTCACATGACTGGGCTCTGGTTCCTGCCAAGCCCGGCCTTCAAGACTGAATACTAACGAATGAATGAATGAATGAATGTGGTACATTGTACATTCAAGGTACTGGTGTGTGGCCTAATGTACGTAACAGATTCGGGTACGTGGTATATTGTGCATTAGAATTACCGGTATGTGGCGCATTCTACTTTCGACGAACTTCTATATGGCGTACTGTACTCCTGTAACAGTACCGCTATGTGGCTTGCTGTATATTAGTAGTAACGGTGCATGGTGCATCTTAAATTATAAAGGTAAAGTGATCCCGCTACAGGCCCGGTGTGGCCCAGAGGGTGGGTAGAGGTATAACTCTACTCTTTCCATGATCGCAGCACTAGAAGGGGGTGAGTGGTCAGCAGCACGCCCCGGCCGCACTTTACCCCCGGGAAAGACCCGGTGGGTGGGCCCCAGGGCCGGTCTGGAGGGGCGGAAAATCTTGTCCCTACCGGGATTCGATCCCGGACCGTCCAGCCCGTAGTCAGTCGCTATACCGACTGGGCTACCGGGCCCACGTATCTTAAATTATAGGTAACGATATGTATATTAGATGTGTCGGTAGGCGGAATAGTGTACGTCAGATATACTGATACTCGAGAATGAAAAATAGCTTCCTATTTGCCTGCTTTCACAATACGCAGAACCAAAATATTTAACGGAGTTACGTCTCAGAAATAAAAAAGGTACGCCAGAAACAAAAATATACTCAGAATGGGAACTAAATTAAAACCACATTCAGAATATCTACCGAAACACCTGCACGTCTCTTAACAACTTTGACTACCAGGAATATTAATAAAAATAAGGAATGATTTTATAATTTTTGGGTGCTCGACTTTACAAGAGGGTCTGCTGAATAAAAGAACCAATTTATATGATGACATATTTTGGTCAAGTTATTACCGAGGACCACAACGATTTACATTCCTTCCAGCCCCTGAGTACAACTTCATATCTTCCCTCACAACAAACACGTTTCGACTCTCTTAAAAAAAAACCCGGTTAATGGTGTTTGGAGTAATAATTAACATTAAACGCGATAATCTTAAGAAACACATCACTGCACTGTGTGGGCGAAATTCAGAATTTCTAAGTGTTACACCAGGTAGTTGAGCACTGGGATTTACAGGGTTCAAGAAAATTTAACACTTCGTTACGGGCATATTATGCTGTTTGCATTACAAACTGAGAAAGAGATAAGGGCACGTAAAGAAGGCAAATGATACACACTAACTGACATCGTACTGTGATGTAACAGCATTCATGTGCACGGAATTAAGAATCATACTTTGACACAAACTGCTCGCACCCCAGCACACCCCGCCAGTACCAGGTCAACTGCTTCACTGCAGCGACAGTTCAGCAGGGTGCGCAAAGTTTGGGTGGTCTAGATATAATTCTGTATTTCTTATTACTCTGAATTGTAATCTATAGTCCACCAAAACCTAAGCAGCTCACTAAAAGTCACTTAACTCCAAAGAGCAGTTTATTAATGACTCTTCGGTACAGCACGTTGGTTCCATCTTCAAGGGTAAAGATGTCCAACAGACTGAAGCTACGCATCAAGCCAGAAGATGGAAGACCTCACCTACAGAGCGACGAAAGCTTAAAATCTCGCATCCAACATTTTTCAGCAAAGATTTAGGGATATCACAACAGTCAAGAATCGTGTTGTGGGCTCTTTGGTGATTCCCGATATTTCGTAGGAAAATACTACTGCTTTAATAATTATGGTTGAAACGTCGATTGTAAGTACGTAAAAACTGAGGGGGAACAAGGCCCATTCCTCCGCAACAATGTAATGGCTTAGTTCTTATTGGATTCAATAAAGCACAGTTGTAACAGCAGTCCAAACGCTGTACAAGCTCCTTGCTCTTGATAGGTACTGTACAACAACGGACCACCTGAAAATGTCTTTCATTTTTTAGCACCCTGCAACCTTTCTTTCCTGGGATCGTGTTTAAAAACTACCCTAATATAATACACGGTAACCTTGAAAACAGGAAATTTCTTTAACATGTAAAAAGTGGCAAAAAAGGAAGTTTTGTTGTGCCAGTGTAAAACCTTCAAGATCATCGTGCCGAAAGAAGGGTCTCTTTTATTACAGGTACTCCTAAATTGGTTGGCTTGGGGAAAATCGAAATCCTTTCAAAACGTGTATGCATTTGTATATAGAAAAAGCTTTTAAGGCAAGCCGAGGGCAGGAAGTTCACTAAAAGCTTTGCTGTCCAGAATGTTATAAAATTATACAGTCTGTAGAAAATACATTTCTTTAAAAGCCATTAACATATTAAGTTGCGTCAGAGTTTTGCAACTAGAGGCAGTAAACAATCTGCCATATTTACTTCAAGTTGTTTTTAATAAAACATATTTCCATGTTCCTCATCATCAGCATCCTTTGACTGGGGACTTTGGCCAAAGTTTAATCAAAGTCGGTTTTGAAACAAAAAATAGTTTTAAGCAAGTTATGAACTCCATAAAGACGGGATATGTCTGTCGCACAGTCGTTACATACAGCGCACAATAAAAGAGCGGAATTCGATAAGACGAGCACAGCGTATATCTCTGCATGACTATTTTTTTACAAAAAAAAATTAAATAAAATACAGTTTATTCTATGTGGTATTGTTTACTTATATTTAGAGTTGTGCTTAACTTAACAAGCATTTCAAACAGGTATGGTTTCTATTTTGATGCTACAAACAACTAATACGAACATCCACCAACACATTATTACTCAATATACATGCTATCTGAGGCAGTCGACTGAAACAATCCAAGTAACTTTCTATTGACCAACTAATGAAATATAATTCTCTGAAGTCTAGAATTCGACAAAATTACGCATGTATAATAAACTTAATATATGCTTCACAGAAAAGCTGTACCTCCACTAGGAAACCAGGAAAAATTCTACACAAATACGTGTATATGCAATGTACAGAATTTTGCACTTATAACAAAACATGTGGTGCGTATAGAAACCAAAATTATTTTAAGGGATAATAATATTCCTACACATAAGCACCACGCCATATAGACATTCAGGGCCGTGAACCTAAAGCTCCAGGCATCCTTAATCTCAACACCAACACCAAGTATATTCAACGAAAAGGTTGTTGGAAGTCGGCCTCAATCCGATGGAGAAAAGAAATGTGGGAAACAAAAGTCTTCCGTTAATCCTGTGTCCTAATGATTACAGTCACTGTCATCTACAGCTGTCCACTAAGCACGTTACTCAGAGCAGTCGTTGAAGTGACATTTTCTTCAAGCATACAATTCCGATTTTTATGAGCGATGGGCAGGCAAGAAGACAAATTTTGACCAGTGTTTAAGCAATGAAGCATATCAACGACGAGTATATATATATATATATTATGTTTATATATATATATACACATAATATATAAAATTCAGTTTCTGCTTCATAGAAAGCACACTCCATCTCCACTACAAAGCCGATCATTTTGGGCCAATGTGGCCAGCGAAATTGTTAACCCGGCAAAATGAGATGTTAACATGTTATCGACAGTGCCGTCCTCTGCCAGTTTGCACTTTTTGATAAATAGAATACAAAAGTTGGTCTAATATTATAGTAATAAATAAACGTAAGACGAGACATTAACGAGAATTAATACAGGGTTATTCAAAATTATTGTCGGTGTTTTAACAACTTGTCATAGACAATAAACTTGAAATAGGGGTATATTTTTTTTTATTTAATAGAACAACACTCCAAGTTTTTGTTACATACCTTACAGGTGTTCTATATGTGCACCATTTGTGATTCTACAAATATCAACACGATAATCGAATTCTTTCCGCATGTCAGCGGTGACGGTTTCAATGGCGGTTCTGATTCGTACCTTCAATTCTGGGATAAACACGAACCCGGTCTCTTGAAACTGTGCATTCCACCTTCGAATGGAATTGTCAGGTGGTGGTTGTTTCCCGAATTTGGTGCGGAATTGCGGCTGGACAATTGTACCCAGAAAATCATTTTTAATAACCCTGTATTTTGGGTTCTCTAGTCCAGTGTGTTCTTGCTATAAACCCCCCCCCCCCCTCCCTCCCTTTTTTTTTTTTATTTATTTTTTGCAGTGCCTGAAAATGTTTTGTTTTGTTTGTTGTTGTTCATGTGTATGCCCCACAGATTTTTTTTTT
>Ga0123357_10012107_pt1 | contig 11112 bp, 10 predicted proteins | sample TergutEmb28metaG_FD_89873 | JGI IMG/M metagenome (GOLD analysis project Ga0123357, IMG submission 89873) | Embiratermes neotenicus P4 segment gut microbial communities from Petit-Saut dam, French Guiana - Emb289 P4 | ecosystem: Host-associated > Arthropoda: Insects > Digestive system > Gut ... | reverse complement strand
GTTTTATATATATATATATATATATATATATATATATATATATATATTGTATCTCTTGGCACTCATTTCCTACCCGATAAAGAAACATACGTAAGATACATTCTGATTAACTATTCATTACATCACAGTTTTCAATGTACGTACCACGCTCCTAAGATGAGACATGCAACAAACTGAAGACGTAAAATACCATCAATTGTTTCAATATTAGGCGGTCTTTCATTTGTTTCATTCCAAAATTAGGGGAAGGAATTCCATTCAGTATTATTTGAGGTTGTAGTGGGATTTTTACGGTATTATTAAACCATTTGTTTGTTGTATGTAATATCGGAGCGCTTTGGATTTATGGGACGGTTACGTGTTGAACAAATTCCATTCATGGCTGGCTTTCTGTAAAATGTGACAGGCAGCCTACACTTGTGTCAATGTTGTCATAATCCCCTTGTTTAATATTTGTGAGTGGGTGTAATGATGAATTTTGTGAATGACGTAAAATAAACAAAGAATTTCTCCTGAGTCACACTGCTATAAAATGTCTCTTGTCAGCCTGTAACTAAATGGACTATTTGGCAAATGACATTAAGTAAACCAATAAACAGAATATTGGATAACTGAAGAATAAAAACCAACTAGATGTCACTTATTATTTTATTGTACTTCTTATAGTCTCGACATGTTTCGGGCACTACTGTGTCCATCATCAGGAGCTCGCGACTATAATGTTGATTACCATATTGATCGTTTCGTTCTTGGTTTGCTGTAGGTTGGAGGTTAGATGCGGTTAGGCTGGAGTAGTGTCTGGGCTGAAGGCTAAAGCACGTGCTATAGCCTGCAGTCCAGATACTACTCAAGCCTAACCGCACCTAACCTCCAACCTACAGCAAACCAAGAACGAAACGACCAATATGGTATTCAACATTATAGTCGCGAGCTACTGATGATGGGCAAAATAATGCCCGAAACATTTTGAGATTATAAGAAGTACAGTAAAAAATAATAAGTGGCATCTAGTTGATTTTTATTCTTCAGTTATCACAATGATGCACGGTCCAACAAACATCGAACAGAATATTGTTATTTAGTAAATGGGAGAAAGGAGGAATCTCTTGTACATAATGGAAAGGAATTGACAGTGAATGTACAGTATACATTTTGCAGTCTAAATCCTAGATTGCGTTAGAGTCAGTGAATTAAACCAACAAAGCTCGGGTTCCCATAACCTGCCGGCATGGAATCTTAGAAATCTGGAGTATGTAACAAGTCCGGAATAAAGTTTAGTACAATTAACGTAATCATTTTAACCCACATGTGATCGGTGACGTTCCGAGAATGCCACTGTACTGCATATGAAAATAAGGGTAAAGTAACATCAGACAATTATTAAAATCGAAATGCGGTGAAGTTAGTCAAATATTAGTTGGAAATTAGGTTCCGTCACATTAATAATCAACGCGCGACCTGAATTATGTCTCTTTGGCCCATCCGTGCCTGATATTCCCACACGTTCTCCTAAACATTTGAGTTCTATGTTCACAGAAAACACAGCACTTTTCAGTCACAAAGACCTATTGCTTAATGGTGCATAGGGCAGTAATTGCTATTCACTCTGAGAGTCACATGAAACGTTTAAATAGACTGCATAAGAAAAGGAAATAATTTTATCATGTCAAAGCAGCTGAACAGACAGGACTGGATACCGTTGTATTATGCAAGATTAAAAAGGCTGTTCTATTTCAAAGCAACGATGTGATGGTTAGGAGCCAATAATTCGGCAGGGGACACTCTGAGCGAACCTACAGATACTATTCCAAAGTCTTTCTTAGGCGCTATGACGTAATTTGATAGAAGTAGTAAAAGTATCCAATTTTATGTCACACCCTATTCCGCAGTAGGCCGCAATAAATTTGCCACTGAATTATATATGATTTTACATTTAGTTGTAACAGTCCAGCGGTTCTACATAGATGTTTCCGTAATGGATAATAAGATTTGAAAGTTTCGCGGCAAATAAATTACAAGAGAATTTCCCAGGGGGATCAGCAGTGACGCGGAAGCCTTACTTTATCGCCTCTTAAATTTTCAGGCAGTTTTTTGCGCAGTACTACAAGAAAGATATCTTGGTATGGCTGTAATCCTGATGGGTTACTGGTACTTACTTTTCGGATAATCCTACCAATAATTCAGTGTTTAATGTCGCCTATCCATATGTTTCATACTGTCCAAGCCAAATAAAATTCGGAGCGGCCCGTGAAATATAACCTTATCTAAAAATAAAGACGCTCATTTTTCCCCCTCGCCTTTTACTTTCATGTTAGTGACTAGAGGATAGATTTTACGCCTCTCCGTAATTGAACCACGCATTGATCGGATCTCAGGAACAGGGTCTTAACGACTGCCTCAAACAAGCGCGAACATCAGAAATATATCTTCCAACCATACACCAAAAAGTCGGATTCTTACAGTGTGTGTACTGACTTTCCCATTAGAGCGTGTTCTTATTATCGTATGATTCTAAAAACTCACTTGCATTCATAGTTATGAAGTGAGGTATATGTGAGAGTATGTAAGAATCCATGATTATTTGTAGCAATAATCATGGGGGTAGTAGAGTTGGTAGTAGTGTCTATATTATTCTTGTTATATAATATTTGTAGCCGGTCCCCGGGGGTCGCGTGGTCTAAGGCGTGGGTCTAGGGCCGCTCGCTTGTTGGAGTTGTGGGTTCGAATCCCACCGGGGGCAAGGATGTCTGTCTGTGTTGAGTGTTGTGTGTTGTCATGTAGAGGTCTCTGCGACGGACTGATTACACGTCCAGTGAAGTCCTACCGGCTGTGGTGGGTCGTAGTGTGTGATCTAGAAACCTCAAAAATGAGGAGACCATGACCCGCGTTGGGCCTCAGAGCCACGGGGGGATACACATATGTATATATAATGATTATTTTACTCATAAAGACAATTTCATATCCATATATTATTAAACTTATCTACGAGCTTAGATCTGCCAGTGCGTGTTTAATGAAAGACACGTAGGCTGAGGTGCGAGATTACTAGAGCAGTGAAGATTGATACTATGGAGTTCTGAGTGACGAGGCTATGCAGAATGATATTCTGATGGCAACTTTTTAGAAGAATATCATGCCCCCATGTTAACTAATCTACTTTATTTGTACCCTGAACTTGCAGGCTGTGTTTTCCTCGGAAACATGTGAAACCGGCTTTCATATTACACTGTGTTAAAACACGGAAGCTTGCAATACAGAAACAGGAGGCAAGCTCTTTGAACAAACTGGATTGATTTTTGTTACAAAGTACAATAATATTTTTATTCGTCGGCTTTGTTGAAAATGAGATAAAATAATTCGATATTATGAATTGTGTAAGGCGAAGAAGTGAAGAACAGGATATGAGGGCAAGTAGAAAGAAAAGAGAAGTTCTGGCAGTCCAGGAACCTTTTTATATGGAAGCGGTACGTGATGTAAGAGCAATAAAATTGTTAGTAAACTTCGAAAAGTGGAAATATATATTCCAGGAGACATGGAGTAATGTTTTGTAGTGGACGATATTAAAAGTTAAAGCATACTCAGTGTTCTTTATTGGCAAGTGCGTAACGCCAGCGTGTGTTACTCCCGGTCGAGACGTGGAAGTGTTGCGCAAATCTACGGAGCCTTCTGTGGTATTGTATATAAATGATAGGTGTATAATTTAAAATTGTTTATATATAAACATCTTATTTAAATTATTGTGATAAAACAAACTAGATGCACTAATTTCTCAAATTTATTTTTGGAATAAAACTCTACATGTTTCGGACAGTTCCTCTCTCCATAATCACGAGTTTTTCACTGTACACACAGCAATGGTATATGTCATACAGGTTTTGCTGACAGCTGTCATGGGTAAGATGCCATATATCTTTCACAGACCCTCCTCGCCGAAGCACCAGAGAGTGCAGGGAGGGCCTGGAGGCTCCATACCAAGTCTCACGGCGGCAGCACATCCTTTTTAATATCACATACCAATCCCCACGGCGGTACCAAAGCCTATACGCAGGCTCCAATAAACTATATACCAATCCTTTCTAATATTATACTACACCTGAGGGCCTGGAGGCTCCTCACGGCGGCAGCACATCCTTTCTAATACCAATCCACACGGCGGCACCAAAGCCTATACGCAGGCTACAACAAACTATACCAATCCTTTTTAATATTATACTACACCTGAGGGTGCCGGGAGGGCCTGGAGGCTCCCCTCACGGCGGCAGCACATACCAATCCCCACGGCGGCACGAAAGCCCCCCGACCACCAGCTTCTTTCGGCCGACATCGATCCTTTTCAATAATACTCCATTGCGGTCGGCAACCTGCGGCTTCGAACCACACACACACACACTTACCTTCTTAATAATATACTCCACCCTGACAAAATACATACTTAACATTGTCAAAACACCATATACAGGGTGCTCCTTTATTACTACTAACATTATACACTCTCTTAATAATATACTACACCCTGACAAAATACATACTTCATTTAGTCGAAAGCCGGACGCCATCTTGAATCGATCCTTTTTAATAATACCCCCCCCCCAAAGCCCCCCTTTACATCATACGGAACGTCCTGATCCTGCTCGACAGCTGTCAGCAAAACCTGTATGACATACACCATTGCTGTGTATACAGTGAAAAACTCGTGATGATGGAGAGAGGAACTGTCCGAAACATGTAGAGTTTTATTCCAAAAATGAATTTGAGAAGTTAGTGCATCTAGTTGGTTTTATCATAAGAATTTATCACGATGCACGGTCACCTGAAAGTCAAAATCTTATTTAAAATTATGAAAGTAGCAGTAAACCTTCAATTACCGTATTGTAGAAAATTATATATCAGGCTGAGCAATCGGCAATTTCCGAAGAATAACCTGCATCACCGACTTCATTAGTTCGCATTTAATTACTTCTGTAAGTAGTTAATAATCTTTGTTCCACAAATAATGAAGCACAGTTATTAAGGTAATAATCCTGTAATACTTTATCTTGTTCCGCTGGATAATGATGTTTCTTTGCCGATATGTTTAATAGGCACTAATGGACTGACTCCAATGCCTTTACAAATATTCGAATCCCTCCAGATATTTCCGGCCTTACGCTTATTCTCCTTTTTCCATAAATGAAATGTGCTGCTCTTTGGAGGAAATTGAACTGCTAACAGGACTTGTAATATCTTGTAACATCTTCACACCCTTTGAGACAAATGATTAAATTTTATATATATTCCGTGGATGTAAACACGATGTGATCCCAAATTGTGCATAGCATCTTGTGAGTTAAATAACAAAAATAGGTCCGAAGATGACTATTTATAGTCGAAACATATAACTTATATAAATGCCTTGAGTAATAAAATGGTTGTGCTGACGTACACTGTTTAGTATTTTATTATCTTTTTCTACGTTCCAACGGATTGTTAAAAATACATTTTTTCAATATTTTAACCGTAGTACGTGTTGATCTAAACCAGCGCTGTGAATAAATAATATATTTTCTTCTTTATTGTGAATATCTTGGAGTCTTTCTCAGGTAAGGCATTGCATTGCATAGTAGATGTTTAGTTCAATTTAAATATTGTCGGTACATGCGAAATGTTTCCCTTTATTTCAAAGGTTCCACATTGAATACTGTTAGGAGTTGACTGCCTAATGTGATGATAATGAGGGCTTTCACTCTAGGTTAGAGGCGCTGATTGCCTTCAGGCAGCTTAGCAGACTAACACACCCACACAAACACTCAATATATAGCAGGCTATGAGTATATTGAAATTCTAGGACTCGCGTTCCATAGAGTATAACAGTAATAATATTCGTGCTCTAATAGAGACTAGGAAACCTAATCAAAATAACCATCCACCCAACCAGTAACCATATACTGCGATTATTGCCCCCTAATTTGATAGTAATTGATGATAAAATTCAATAGCAAGCAATAACATCTGAGTGGGTGTGGCCTGCTGTTTGATGTAGGACCGACGCTCCTCGGCATACGACGGCCTTTAATAATACTATTAGGAGAGTTAATGTAGCCATTAAGACGATTAATCTTACAACATTAGCTGCGCAGTCTAAGGTTTGTACGATCTTCGTGTTCATATCAGTATATTTAAAAATTTCAAATATTTTGCACTTAGTTGTCCTATAGAAGTCTTTAATTGTAATTTCAGCACGTGAATCATAATACATCATACATGCATGTAAAACCGTCTACCTGATGAGGAACCTTCGGGTTCGAAACATGTAGAAAACATCATAAATTAAAATATTAGTTTAAAAAAAGTGCATCTTGTTGGTTTATATTGTGTAAAGTTTCTTATTGTCAAAATTGACTAACATTGTGACCGGTATGTCGTGTAGATAGTAGTAGATTTTATTTTTGTAATATCATGACAACTTGTGTTATATCCCATTTTATTTCACATTTTGAAAATACGCATTCTATTGATACTTTTATAAAGAATTTACTTAACCGAGATATTTTAATGATACTCCTTGCGGCAAATGCTTTAGACAGTTTCGAAAATTTCACGGATTTATCCAGAACGATTCGTGAAAAAAATGGGGCATAGGCTGTATCAGTCAGTGATGTGTGGCCGCCTTACATACGTGTGTCATGTACATGGTATCTAGCACATTGCACGTTGCAAGTTTCTGGAATGTGCGATGTTACGAATATTGAAGCATTGATGATGTTGAACTGTTTTTAAGGTATGCCATTCCCGTTGTGTGTTTAAACTGTAAGGCGAGGTAAATTCGCTCAAAGACACGACTATGAATATATGGCTAAATGATGATATTTATTAGCAATAGAAAACTAAACGTTTCGGCCTATAACGTCCATCATCAAGTTTTGACATCTTTCTTCATATAATATGCATAAACCGCATGTCGATGTTGCAACATCGACACGCGGTTTATGCATATTATATATAACTCTTATATCAAGAAAACTGTCAAAAACTGATGATAGCCGTATATTCATAGTTGTGTTTTTGACTGAATTTACCTTATCCTGTAAGTTGAACTGTATTACTCCAATCTTCTCGAAGTGAGTTGAGTTCCAATATAATTGCAACGTATTTTCTGAGAGATTTTGCAATAAAACATGTTTTATACGATACATAATCGCAGTCAGTACGGTGACTACGCTACGGACTGATCGACCAAAATCTTATACTTTTTTTTTCCCAACAGCGGCAAAAGAATTTTTCTTCTTCAAAACATCAAGATCTTCCCTGGGGCTCAGCCACTCTCTTGGTGACCCTTTTGGCTGGGGAAATAGCGACAAACTCTTGAAGCTGACCACTCACCTGCATTAAATACCAAGGTTCCGAATGAGTACAGTTATGTCCGTACCCCTACTCCCTACACCTTACCCCATTCCCCGTTCACATCATGGCGTGGACAAGAAACACTTTGCTGTTAGGATGGAAGTTCCCTGAAGAACGGGCAATGTATTGGTTTGTGAAGACAGCCCTGTTATGTATTATATTGTACATTTTCAAAATAGATTTTTGGTACTTTGAAACTCGATATTTAAAGCGACTACTTGCACTTTAACAAGCACAAGTATTTGAAATGTGTAACTACTGGGCGCGTCGTAATAAAAGGGGTTTCAGGCATACGGGATGTTTATGTAAGTACCGCTGTGTAAGTTTAGTAATTCTAAGTACAAATGGGTTAATTTTCCTTGCGGAAATGTTGTGGAAAGCGTGCACTTGGGAACAGAAAGTAGCATCAAGTTTACTCCGCAATTACTGCAACAATACAACACGTGTACAAGAAACGGTTATTTGGAAAGTAAAGTCAGGATGGGACGTGTTGAGAAATTCAGTCTTGGCTACGGACATTATGTACGCAGTCATTTGCTTCTTCCTAGCTTTTGCAATCTAAAATTTTCATGAAGAAAATAAAAGCAACGATAGTGAGTTAAGGTGACAGGAAATGTGGTCGTGGGAAGCCAGTCTATCGTTTAAACTTCTATTCGAATTTTCTCCTTCGACTGAATGAAATTGTCCTACTTGCCTTCCGTGACGTGGTTTACAAATCAGCACGTGCGGGTTGAAAGCGCCTGCTCAGTCTGTTCTTTCAGATAGAGAGAAAGTTTAAATCTTATAAAATTAAATTTTTAAATCGTGAATAGAGTACTGAAGAAACAATTACTTACTAAAGTTTAACATAAAGCTTTATTTTGCAGCTTTCTTCACGTATGTACCACGGCATGGAATTTAATTTGTGCTTTGATGCATCATCCCCGTTGTGTTTTATGTAAATTAGGAGGGGGTAGGTACGTCAAAACACAACTGTCTTTGTATCTGTTTTGTTAGGCTGACGACATGTTTCGGCCACTGTGGGCCATCCTCAGGTCACAAAAATATGTAATGAGGAGAAAATATACAGTATAAAAACATTAGTTGTTGTGCAACGAGATCTCGTCGAAAGCTCAAAATATGCACAACTAATGTTCTTTTACCATATATTTTATCCTCATTATATATTTGTGTGACCTGAGGATGGCCCACAGTGGCCGAAACATGTCGTCGGCCTAATGAGTAAAATACAAAGACAGTTGTGTTTTGACGTACCCACCCCATCCTAATCTACATTTGATCATTTTTCGTTATTTTCGCGCCGGTGACAAAGTTACAATTCATCACCAGTTTCTATGTAACGTAGTAATTCATTTCTTGTGTATTTGAATTTCTAGATGTGTTTGATAGTCATCATCTGGTCATTGTCAGACGTTGATCTTGGAACACGGCGAATCGATTTCTTTAACTTACAGGTATGCCAGATCCCTTGTTAGTTCGAGGTATACAAAAACTTTATTTCCACTGAATAAATATTCTTCCCCTTTGGAATCGGTTATGAAAGCAAGGGGTTTCATGCTAAAGGCGCAACATGTAGGAGGAAGCGTTTGTTGCCGGAAGGTAGTTACTTCATTATACAGTCGATTAGTAGGAGGTCTTGTGCGTACGGAAACCTCATTACTGTTGCCACAGATTTCGTTCCTCATGAAAACAAATCAGTGTTTAACATCAGTAAACAAGCATTGCTTCTGTTTGTTCTTATAGATTCCGCCTGCATTTCGTAAAATGTTTTTGTTATTATGATGATAAACAGCTGGTTTCCGTAAGAGGCAGAGAATTTCTTGACAAATAGAGTGTCACCTTCTTGAAGTGTTCTCATGAAGGAAGCTCTGAAATTGAAGCTGTTGGCTTGTATGCTGGAGGTAGCCATTTTTTACCTCGACTGGGTCGCCAGTCACAGCAACTGAGGTACTTCTTTATTTTCCTCAGTCCTCAGACAAGTACCCTGATGTTATTCTTAGTAATTACATAACGAAGATACTGTATTGGTGTGTAACCTTAGTGTAAAATATGCTGCTTCATGTTTCGGTCCCTCCTGGGCTATTATCACTGAGTATCAACTAATCAATAAGAGAACTTATGAAGATGCTATGTTGCCTATATCGTAAAATTGAATATTCACTATCAAATATAAAATGTCGTTGAAGAATAAGAGACCAACTTGACGTCACAGCTTATTAAGTTTTATTTCACTTCTTCTATGCTCAACATGTTTCGAACATTAATACATCCATCATCAAGAGCCTACGACTTTTCTATTGTATCACCACATTGGTTGTGTGTTCTTGTTTCGATGTGTGTTGGAGTTTCGGTGTGGCTGGTTGGGGTGGTATCCGTGTGGCAGGCTTCAGCCTGCCACACAAGAAGACACAACCAATGTGGTGATACAATAGAAAAGTCGCAGGCTCCTGATGATGGATGTATTAATGTCCGAAACATGTTGAGCACAGAAGAGGTGAAATAAATACTTAATAAACTGTGACATCAAGTTGGTCTCTTATTCTTCAGTTATCACAATGATGCACGGTCCAATATACATAAAATGAAATGTCGTATAAGGATGAAAAATGTAGAGGAAGTTAGAATGGTTAATGATTAATAGGAACATGTGTGTATGTTTTCTTCCGAGACTGATCACTCAGACAACAGTTTTTGGTTTAGTAACTTCGTGGTTTTACACGTAAAAGCACACATTCAGTCATTCGACAGAATGGTGTCCAAAATTACGTTAAAGTCGCAGTGTGTACTGAAGTGTGCTGTGGCGTCTTCAGTGTAACACCGTATTCACTCTGAAGCTCTCTACTCCACATTTTACTCCTTTATATGTTACTATATATTGGTAAATGCATTATTTGGGATATAGTATAGGCAACATTGTACTTTTATAAATTTTTTCTCATTAATTTGTGTTCTTTATTCATGGCCAAGGAGGGGCCGAAAAATATAATAGATAATTTGTAAGTAGTTAGGGGTTATCCCCCACTAAAGTGTATTTGTTAGTTTAATCTCTAAGATTGCATTACAATATACAGTTATGTGCAACACTAAAAGCCCGGGATATTACTTGAAATTGTAAGACGGCAGCTTCATTGTTTGACGTGCCCAAGGGATTATTCTCTGTAATCCGTTCACTAACCACCATTGAATTATTCTTATAATAAAACCAACTAGATACAATAATGTCTCAAATTTATTTTTGGAATAAAATTCTACATGTTTCCGACAGTTCCTCTGTCCGTTATTAGGAGTTTGTCACTGTACACACAGCAATGTTATACGTCATAGAGGTTTGCTGACAGCTTACTAGGAAGATCCTGTTTGCTAGCTGTCAGCAGACCTGTATGACATAAATCATTGCTGTGTACACAGTGAAAAACTTCTGATGATAGGCAGAGGAACTGTCCGAAATATGTGGAATTTTATTCCAAAAATAAATTTGAGAAATTAGTGCATCTAGTTGGTTTTATTATAAGAGTAATTTATTCCTTTTTGGGTAATTCCCCGGCGTCTGAGTTCTAATTGCCGACGTTTCGGAACTCACTATCGGTTCCATCTTCATAGGCAGGTAAAACTTCATTCACCTGTCTATGAAGATGGAACCGATAGTGAGTTCCGAAACGTCGGCAATTAGAACTCAGACGCCGGGGAATTACCCAAAAAGGAATAAATTACATTTAGAACACGGCGAAAGCT
>Ga0123357_10012105_pt1 | contig 11112 bp, 4 predicted proteins | sample TergutEmb28metaG_FD_89873 | JGI IMG/M metagenome (GOLD analysis project Ga0123357, IMG submission 89873) | Embiratermes neotenicus P4 segment gut microbial communities from Petit-Saut dam, French Guiana - Emb289 P4 | ecosystem: Host-associated > Arthropoda: Insects > Digestive system > Gut ... | reverse complement strand
GATTTCCTTAAGCGTTTGCCGCCTGTCACTCAGTAGTTGCTCTTCGATAAGCCTGATGTTTTCTTCAGTCACCACCTCCACAGGCCCACCTTGACGAAGCTCATCTTCGACGCTCTCCCTCCCAAGGCGAAACTGTTTAGCCCATTCCTTTACTGTTGAATATGAAGGAGAAGCTTCACTATAAACGCCATCCAAGCGTTGTTTGATAGCAGCTGGTGCAAGCCCCTCTTTGGTGAGAAATTTGATTAAAGCACGGTACTCGACTTCCGACATTTCAGCAGCTCACTACAACACGTCCTACTAGCACGAGTGCCTCCAGCATACTGAAGCACGTAGCCACCTGAAACTGATAGAGTAACCTCACAATAGATGGCTCTATATATCCCTCAGAGCATTTTGCATTTGGCGCGGTCTTTGTATGTCAGGCCGGAAACTTATGGACCCACGTACGTACATGTAAGAACATTCCATCATTAAAGAGTATTTCAGGTGTGTTGGACAGAACATATAAATATTCTTATTCTTATTTATGCTGCTTATGTAATATTTTCAAACAGAGAAAGGTATTTGCATTATTTTCTGTTAATTTCAAGTCTAAAAACGCAGCAACCGTAGCAGATTGTGTACCGATGACTATACTTCATGTTACACATGTTATGGATACATCATGCAAGTAAATATGTGTTGTAGTTGTGTTCACATATCCACATATCTTTCCAAATAAGTACGCAAATATTACATGTTGCTGCTGTATTTGTACCTACTAAAATCTTGCCTATTCTCTTGCCTCTCCGCAGCATACATCCAACTCACTATTGTACAAAGCACAATGAGGTGCCTTATCCGACTGGTGATTCAGCACGTCACTCAAAATGATATCTCTCATCTGTTTGTGACACAACAACGCTTAAACAATCGACATGAAGCCAAAAAGTATAAAACCAGGTACATTTATATATTTGCATTTTTTATAGAAGTCTTATCACAACAACAAATATAACAACAATACATAACATATCCATTGCACATATAGGGAATATATGGTTAAAACTTTTACTTTAATCATGATTGGTATGACTTCAACTTGGGACTGACAACGGAAAATGCGCCGGTTATTTTCCAGTTAGTAAACAATAAAGAGAGGAACATGCGTTGAAACCGAATGGCTAAAACGATTTGTATAAATTTACATACCTTACACTATTGTAAAATTATGCTTTCTGTTATTTTAAACTTACTGACATAAAGTTTCTTACCTGATATTTTCTTATAAAAACCTGAAACATTTTGCAGAGGGAATAAATGTTCCTTAAATCTAAGGCCTACATGACTTGCTATCCCGTGGAATCATGCATTGCTTAATGACACTTCTCCGCCTCCTCTGCTAATGAAACCACGGATTTGTTTAAGAAAAAGAAATAAGGGCGGTCTAAAGAAATGTTTTCAAGAAAGAAGTTCTCTTCTGGATCGTTATTATTTAAACAAGAAACTTATAAGAATGGCTTAAGTAAATTCACAAAACAGATTCTGCCTCATTAGCCAATGGTAATCTTGCATTCTTTCAAATTAACGCTTCGTGGGGAACAAAGAAGAAGCGAAACATTACGATAGAATGGCTTGAGGCGTAATTTTATAAGCAGAAACACTTAAAAATTTCCGTTATTTTCTTTATTGTAAGCGTCAGTTGTTAGATTCTCACCATCGGCAAGAACAGAGTTTCGGTCTGCAGTGGTCCTTCTTTTGGAAACCTGATATCAGTTATGAAACTTTCTATTATCTATCCCCTTCATTTCCTTACAGAAGTAATAATAATAAACTCCATAGTTGGTAAAATTTTCACAAGGTAATTAGCTATATTGGTCAAAATTGCCAACTTCATCTTAATCATACCCAAATAAAATCTAAGTACATGTTTTGTTCTCATTGTTTCTTTAACTTGAGGTAAATTTTTAAATGAAAACAAAGCGTAAAACAAAATATTTTAAATGTAGTTTATCATAAATGTTCCAGAAATCATGTTTTCCCCATGTACATGTACATCAAATCCCCTCTGTCTGTTTTCAACCCACCAATACGCCACCTTCATGTTAATTAATCTACAATCGATACATCGTGACATCTACAACATCTTCGTTAAAAAAACTACAAAAATGTGTCTAAAGTAGAAAGATTCAGCTCATTAGTCAGCGTACCAAATAATGACTGCACTGTATGTAGCCTTACATAAATTTGTCGGGCTTCGCTTTAAGTGTAGGCATTCCGTGTTGCAGCTGCATTTAATTCATGTTTACCACGTCTCACATTATAGTCTCCATTACGCCATAATTCATAGCTTGTGTTGACACGCAAGGAAAATGTCTTACATTCCCTGTGTCTGGAATGACTACCATTTGAAGCAGGCGATATGCGTCCTAATGAGCTAGACACTGAAGTCAGCATCCGTTTTGGACGGAGAGTCTTCGAATAGAATAACTAAAACATAAAGATCTAAGGCATAAACTAAGGAATGAAACTGAAATTATATCGACATTAATTGAAACACAAATGGAAATTGGTATAAGCTGCCTATCGTGTGGTTTTGACGGCGAATTTCTGTTCATACATACGTCCATATTAAAATAAACTCTCTCTTTCAAAAGACGCAAAAGGTTAGCTGTAACAGTCTCAAGATAGTGGGATATACTTTTGTTACTAATCTTCAAGTACCAAGTAGCCATGAATCCAGATTACAACCACAAAAGATTCTGAGCGACATACCTGGTACAGAGCATTGATCTGGTTGAGCGGACAATTCAACACAAAGAAGTGAATGTTGTTAAAATATCTGCAGATGTCTGATTGTAATCAAAAGTTCTGTTTTATTATCCATAGTGTCTACTAATACATGTTATAGGGCTTGGTTGTGTATTATTGTAATAACAAGACATTACATTCATTTGTTCAATTTACTCTTAGCATAAAGGAAAACAGATATTTTTAGCATTTGTTATTCCTGCTTGGAATTTTTAATTCCTTCATTTCTAAGGAAGGAATAGTCGCAGCACTGTACGGACCCACGTACGGTAAATCAGTCCCATTACAGGCCCGAGGTGCCCAGAGGTTTCCAGGAAGTTAAGGTTTCCAGATTACGTGACAATGGCCCAGGATGGTGGTAAGGATGTCAGCCTTAAGCACCGGCCGCTTTTACCCGCAGGAAATACTCTTGGTACTCTTTTCTGTTAGAGGCTGAGTCGACCCCAGGGCCATAGTGCGATCGGAAGGATTATGTTAATGAAAAATTCCACTGACGCCATCTGGAATCGAACCAGCGACTTTCCGATTTGTAGTGCAGCACTTTAACCACTGTGCTACCGCGGTCCCTCACGGACCCATGTTATGAGAGCAAAAATATAATCATAACCATAAGATGACACGTATTGCTGGCCAAATAGCTGAAGCTGGAAATCCAGAACTTGAAAAATACGTGTATCGTGGTAGGGACACAGGATACAAGGTTCAAATAAACTACTTTATAATTGGCGTATTTATATAAAGCAGATAAACAAACCCAGAAAGGAGTGTGGGAAAAGAGATGACACGAACAATTTTGGTGGAAGAAAATTTTTTAAAATTTGGTTCGCATAACAAACGTAAACATTGAATGTTCCGAGAACACATGAAAAGTTGCGAGCCTTAATCTGTTTCTGACAGTTTAGGGAATACATTTGGCTTTACAAAAGTACAGCAAACCTGGAAACAAACAAAATACATCTAATAACGTGGTAATTGGCACTGTGATCGAGAAGGGAGTTGAAAGTGACTTTGAGGTTCGTACAGGGCATTTCAAAAGAAATTATGTAGTTATATTAAACAATGTTGAATATTATCAGAACTCAAAATATTTCCAAACCAAAGCCTAATTTTGTTCTCTCGAGTCTAAAAGCTTCAAGACAGTCAGTTTCGAACCATTACAATATTCTGTACTATCTGTTTTGTTGTAGTTATGCTTGCTGCTGATAAACTGCAGTGAAGATTTCTCTTGCAACACCGTGCCAATTTTTTTGGGCAATGCACTGTATGCGGTGACCTGGACGAAGCGTATAGTACATGTGAGGTGGACGAGAGCTATATGTAGTCGGAAATCGTGAAGGGAAGGTAAAAATTGGGATACTTTCTGTTAGGTTGCAGGACGATAAAAATAGGAGTTAAAGATTCAGTCTATGAGAACGTTGATAAGATTCATAAAGCTCAAGCACGAAAAGATTATCGGGAACAAGGCATTGCATTGTCAGGCTCCAAAGAAAACAAAGCATTTCTTGACAAGAGGATTGACTGCTAGATAATGACTATGTGTCATGTAGTTAGTTGCTTGTTACTCATCGGTCAGTAAATCAGCTACTCTATTTTTCATATTCTGACAGTGTAAAAAATCGAAGCAAGTGTTTAACAATTCAATGCCCCACCCATTTACATATAGAATGTTTCGGATTGCTTACTCGACTTACAGCTATAAGTGTTTCGTTCTATGAGCAAAAAGAGCAACAGAAAACAAGGAAAGATACGTTCCGGAATTTACAATGTAGCTGAAGTTTTTTTGTACTAAAAACAATTAATTCTAGAACTATTTCAGAGATAATGAGAGGAAATATGTGCAGAAACTGGTATACAAACTATCCTCATGCTCCCGCATAGCCGACAGTCATTACATGCAATACGACATGACGTGGTGTGTAGGGGTTGTACAATGCAGATCAATTCATTTCTTTAAATTAATGTGCTGGCACAACAGCCATAAGGCCAACTACAGAGATACCACAGCAACGTAAAAAGCACACAAATGACAAAAAATTATAATACGTGTCAAAGAGATATTAAGAAATCATGTCTAAGAAACAACGTTAATAATATTACAACTGTCACATAAAAATCTTTAAGAGAAATTATTATTTTTTAACATTCGCTGAACCGTACAACGTGATACATACACGTGAGAATGACCAACAAGATGCACGCTTCTTCTCATGAATTTATTCCAGTTAGACTACCCTATACATGTTTCCAACAAATAATTATTCATCATCAGCAGGTTATTTCTGTACACGCAGCATACAGTATTTTACCATGCATCTGTGGGGTGTCTAGCGTTAACACAATGTCAACAATTATTTGTTCGAAACTTGTGGAGGATAGTTTAATAGGAATAAAGTAATGAGAAAAGGTGCGCATTTTGTTGGTCTTTCTCATGTATAAATTAGTATTATTAGTGGCAACAGTAGTAGTAGTAGTAGTAGTAGGAGGAGGAGGAGGAGTAGTAGTAGGAATAGGAGTGGGAGTAGTAGTAGGAGTAGTAGTAGTAGTAGTAGAAGTGTATAAACTTCTATATATAAAAAGATAAAACTAATGCTCATATACACGTACTTGTACAACAATATGCTTGGATATTTGATGTCTCAAATATTTTTTACATAAAAAACACTTCTGTGTTTTGGTCTGAATTAATTATTAGTACATCTTCAAGTACCTACTGCTGCATCGGAGAGACAGAACACCAGTCACTGTTGTGGTACAAAGAACGCCACGTCGTCCTCCGAAAAGCAACCCCATATTACAGTCGCTACGATCCAGCCCTTCGCCGAATACTTGAGAGTATAAAATGCACTATAGACAATGGGAAATGTATAAAAGCGAATTAATGAGTCAGACAGTGAAACAGATTCTGAAAGTACAAAAATGTAGATCATTAAAATTTAAAAAATGGAAAATTTTTACGTTTTCAGCAAGAGAAGTTTTATTGTAAACCACGCAGCGAATTTCCTGGTCAAATAACGTAACTGTAAGCATCAGGCAGTCGCAATCTGCTGTTCGATTTGAATTATCACTTTGTTCCTATTCGCTTGCGTTTGTCGTTGGAATGATGGATTCACAAGAAACACGTGGATGAAAAATTTTGAACTGTAAAAAAACATTTCGTTTAATCTCCAACTCCAGCTTTCTAGTTTTCCAACGTGGATCAGTCCCGCTGTGTACACTTTGAAAAGCGTTGACTGAACACTGAATGTAAAATAGCGACAGCAAATAACATGCAACAGTTCAAGGAACTACTGCTACTGTATGAAATCTTCAGAAACAGCGTGTTTGATAGCGCCTGCTATTCTTTTCAGGGTACACGCACAACAAAGGTGCCGGAGAAGTTGCCTAAGATCACGGCGACCACCTCCTGCAGGCTGCTGGAGACTAACTACAGTTCACAGGTACATAATTCCAAGAACGCTGGGAAAAGTGATTTTAGGTACGGGATATTTGTTTGTTGAGACTCGCAAATCCGTTAAATGGATATGTCTTACGCGTATAAACCAAAATTCAAGTACGAATACCTAGGCCTTGATAATTCCATGAAATATATCTACTGTTATTAAGATATTTACAATAATGCCCTTTCGTGAGGATAGAAAATAATTTTAAGAAATGCTATGCATCTCTCAATACCCATTTCAAACATGTGACCGGATTTGCCCATAATAACCAAATCTGCAATAGGTATTAAGATAATGGAGTATTGATGTGTAAACGCCCTAGAATGTACGTACCTATAATGAACAATAACAAAGCTACAGATACTCGAACCTGAGAGGTCGAAGTTTTATTCAACTTACGAGTAAGATCCTAAAATTATGTGTGGTGGTACGGGAGGCCTCCGTTATTCTGAAATATTACATTGCGTCACAGGATGATTAGTGCATGGCCCTTCGTGCCAGGGTAATGGTCTCATCTTCAAGCGTCGGAGGAAGAATAAAAAATCGCTGGAAATTCGACGCTGGAAGATGAGGCCATTACAACCTTGGTCGAGAAAGCAGGTAGCTTCAGAGACTCGTCGGTCGGTAAAAGAACCTAAGAGATTGCAGAAGAAAGGGTTTCCAGTCTGAAATATCAAGTAGTTAAATTTTCTCAAAGTGGTCGGACGTTGTCGTCGAAAATTTGAACCTTAAAAATATTGTAAATTTTCAATGACAGGAAACTTGGTTTGCAGAATATGTCGTGTCAGAACAGGCCTGTGAGCTGCGGGTCTGCATGTAAGGCATGCAAAATCCAACAGGATGGAGGAGATTCTTGTAAAGTATTGCGCTTTATTTGGTGTTCAGTATGCTACTGTCAGGAATAGGAGCTACTAAGTCGAGCCCCACATCCACCATTTATTTCAAGTCTGATTGTTGTGTGTCTACCAGATCAACTACGTGCAAAGTGTCGGTCCAAAAGTAAGGTGTGGTTCAAATGCCTTAGAGACAATCACCGCGGCAGTCTTAGAAACACTGATTGCCACCCTCATGTGCACGAAATTCGTGTTCAGGTGTTTTGAGGTACGCCCCTTCCACACCCCGCCCGATAACCGACTAGGATTTACAGTGTGGATGTCGTGGCTACGGGAGTCGTGTTTGTTCGATACACGGAAAATGTAGAAAAGGCGTTTATTTATCGACTAAAATATGTTGCAGCTTATACTTTAATGTTGTCTGAGTTCAGAATGTACGTAATTTAAACGTGATAAGTGACAAAATGAGTAAAATGCAATTTCAAAGATAATTTAGAATCTTCTCCGCGCATGACGTAGTAAATTTCATTTTTGTGCGCTGTTTTCGTGTTCCCCAAATACAGAATCTTCTTGCGACACGCCGGTAAGATGTCAAGAATATAAAACCGAGCATGAGTAATATTTGACTAAGTGATCCTGCATACAACACGAAAAGAAATTTATCAGAAAAAGTAACATCTGTTTCTCGATAATTAAGATGTATTCTGAATTTACTTTTACGTACTTATTCCCTTAATGCCAATTTTGAACTATATGAAAATGACGTAAACAAGTGCAACTTAATTCTCCACATTACATGAGCAACTACACGCAGTTGATCAGAAACGTGCATATTACTACGAAAGGCCGCCGATCTGCTACCTGATGTGAACTGTGGTCATTTTCTCTGGCAAGAAATGCCACTCTGAAAGTGCAGTTGCGTGCTGGTGTGAAAGAAATGTAGTACGAAGTCGAATGTGCAAATTTGACTTCCGTCGTTGAATGGTTAGTGCAAGGTAAAATTTATGACAGCCGAAGTTTCATACATACACACATACATACATACACACACACACATACATACATAATACATATATACATACATACATACATACATACATACATACATACATACATACATACATACATACATAAGGCAAAGTCTAAAGGACAAGAAGCCACAAGCCAATACAAGACACTCGTAAATAGCATTACGATTCTCCGTTTCCCGTTACAGCTTTAAACTTTTTGCCTTATTCCGTCCTCCATCCGGTCCTTAGTCCTGCCTTATTTTTCTATTTATTACATTCCCTACAAAAATCCGTTTCTCTCTTTACGTGCTCTGTATCACTGTCTGCTTGTTTTCCTGCCTTCTGTATTATTCTTTTTTGAACTTTTATCTCTTATTTAAATTTCTTTCCTCCTCCCTCCGTGTTTTGTCCATTCTTTTACTCCTCTTACTTCTCTTGTTCACTTCTTGCTCTTCATTCCTTATTGCTCTTCTTTCTTTATCTGTATTACTTCCTGTCTTCTCTACCATTCCTCGGTTATTTTCATTTATTTGCCTTACATTTCGTTTTCATTACAAACTTCTCTCCCTCCCTCTTGGTTTTGTTTCCTTCCCCAGTGTTTAGTACAAGCCAGAAAAGTCACATTTTTTGCAATGGTTGACACTGTGTCTGCCCCATTCCGTCCGCTGAGAGACAAGTGAGTTACTAACCACAAGCAGCTTTCGAATTGATGTGGGCGGTAGGTCCGCGGTCTGCTGCACAAACAGGCACAACGAGATACTGTCGGCTGGGAGGAAAATTCCAAATTGCTCAATTAGTTTCGAAGGAAATTCACTCATTTCGCTTGTGGTTTGAAATTAACAAGGAGAGAAACAAAAAATTAATAGAAAAATTATTTGTGTACCCTCGTGCAGGATCTTAATATTTAAGTACTTTTCTTGGAGACATAAAAACCTAAAACTACGCCATACACGTAATGCTGGTGATGTCCGTTTGAAATTAAATTTATTGTCAATACATAATCAAGAAAACTGAGGGCTACAAGAAACACAAATCTGCCTACTCACACAGCATGACCAAAGACAGAGGATGTAAAATTAAGAAGGGACACATTCTTCTTCTCAACATCTTACAGAAATATTAGCTTTACGTTCCACATTCCTTAACCCAGTGATATAGCCAGCGATGCTTCTTAGTAGTGTAGGTTTCACGGTGCTCAAATTCGTTGTGTAAAAAAAATCCACAGCTTCCATGCAGACGATCAAACTCGGTCAACCAATCAGAATCTGAGAACTGCGTCCGTCTGGGTTACTGCGCTGCGAGTAGTGGTGACTCCTTACCGACATTTCGGGACAATCGATCCCGATCCCGAAACGTCGGTACCAAAATTACCACTACTGGCTGCGTAATAACAGAACAGCACATTTTTCATCTACCTAGCGGCGGAAGCCTAAAATCACGCATTTTGAATTCTATCATTTTTATCATTATCTTTCCTACATTTTGATATTTGTTTCAGACTTATTCCAGAAAAGCAAATTATGCAGACATAACTAATGCACTTGGATTCGACAATATGTAACTGCCCAAGCAATGAATCTGAATCATGGAAATCAAACCATTACAAATAATGTGGACTTCTATTTACCACATACTTAAACGAAACCAGTTTAAGGTGGTACAACTATTATATTTGGTACAGAGATCATAAAAAATGATATATCTAACAAAAATTCCATCCTTTAAAGAATGAAATATTATACCACCAGCAGCTGTGTTCCTCTTCATAGACTCGTATCCACTCCAAATATGTCTTAGTGCTCAACCTCGAAATATATTGATTATACAAAAAGGACACGCTGACAGTAAAATATGACTGAGAAGAAAGAAGTTTACTTTGACGACCAAGACATGAAAGATAGTAAGCAAGAGAAAAGGGAGATATAATCAGTAAGAGTGGAGAGAGGCCTCTTTTGTGAAAGACTTTCTTCTGACGTCTCACATGAATGACCGACAACTTAAATGAGATTGTGTTCAGTTTATATGCCGAAACAAAAAGCAACAGCCAGAGGAAATATAATTTTCATATAAAGCGTTTCTATACACACAACATGCAACGAAAGCATGGGACTTATGCAGACGCAGCTCAGTCTTCGCCGAAAGTGATTATCTACTTACCGGTCCTGTTATAACAAAATAAAACATGTGACTGAAAGAGCAGCAAGAAATGTGTCCCACGATCGTAACAGCTGTTTTAAATATCACGTGTGTTTGCGTGTAAAAATATGCCATGTTTATATGAAACTAAAAGGTAACGAAGTTACAAGTTCTTAATTCCAAAGCAGTCTGTGTACAGAATCCTGTCAAAACACACAAGTTTGGGAAGTTTCGAAAAACTTCTTACTATTTTTGGAGTAATTTTTATTGTGCCGAAGTATTAAAAATTTTCAGCTTTATCGAGGAAGAGGCTGTCCCGTTTTTAGAGTATAGATTATCAAATATAAGGATTAATGTCTTCCATAGTTGTCCGAAGAACTCAACAGCATAAATGTTCTGACATGCATTTGTGTCTCATGTACGTGACATGTTTCGGCCATCTTCAGGCGATTTTACAAAGATATGAAACGTACAACGAAGAAAACTGAGGAAGAGGCCTCGCCTATAAAATATTATTCAAACCTAACATAATTATATTTATAACCAGGAATAATGAAACATTAAAACATGGCCGTGTATCCATAGGTAAAATGTGTAAATTAATTCAATAAATTTAATAATTACAACAGGATGAATGTACTGAAGATTGTATCACGTAGTCAAGATCAACTCATTATTAAATACAAGAACATGAAAGGGAAGTTATCTAAATACAACCCCAGTATCTATTTTAACAAGCAGTGTGTAAATTGAAACGTAATTCCTAAATACTTACATATGAATTTCATTATTATACCGTGCAATATTAAATATTATTTTGAATATCCAGCTTATTGCACAATGTTTTATTATTAAAATACACTAAAAGATATTATATTACTGTTAAAATCTCCAACATGT
>Ga0123357_10012103_pt1 | contig 11113 bp, 5 predicted proteins | sample TergutEmb28metaG_FD_89873 | JGI IMG/M metagenome (GOLD analysis project Ga0123357, IMG submission 89873) | Embiratermes neotenicus P4 segment gut microbial communities from Petit-Saut dam, French Guiana - Emb289 P4 | ecosystem: Host-associated > Arthropoda: Insects > Digestive system > Gut ... | reverse complement strand
GGGCCAACCCAATCCAGTCCATATACCCACATCCCACCTCCTGGAGATCCATCCTAATATTATCCACCCATCTACGCCTAGGTCTCCCCAGTGGTCTCCTTCCCTCCGGTTTCTCCACCAAGAGCCTATACACCCCCCTCTCCTCACCCATACTTGCCACATGCCCAGCCCATCTCATTCTTCTCAATTTTATCACCCGCATAATTTTGGGTGAGGAGTACAGATCATTTAACTCCTCGTTATGCAATCTCCTCCATTCCCCCGTTACCTCGTCACTCCTCGGTCCAAATATTCTCCTCAACACCATGTTGCATATAATAATAAATGTAGCGAGTTTCAATTCAAAGCTCACTGTTCATCTCTAAATGTAGTGCTGTAGTGTTTTATTAAAACTAGATGCAACTCTTTTTATTCTCGGCTTAATATCCTTCTAGAAATCACGTGACATATATTCCATGTGATATTAAACGTAACGATTTCTATTCAAACCGTAATATCCATCTCGAACAGCTGTTACTTGTCCTACATATAACGTTACGTTGAACGCACAATTTATGCTGTCCATGCACTGTCTTATTGCTTTGCCTACCTTCCGTATCAATATTCGTAACCCCCTTTATTCAAGCTGCATTATGAGTGCCAATCACCAGTGAAGATCTTCCCAATTATAGTAGTTTGAATCGTTGGTAATTTCATATAAAAATCTCAACTCTAACACGCATTACAATAAATCTCACAGCTGCACACAACAGTTACCGCCGGAACACACAAGCTGTTCCGATAGAACACATAAAGCCTCAGTTCATGCTACAGCCTGCCTGTACCTTAACTCTTGATCTTACGCTTTGTTGCGTACGTAATTACTAGCACTGGCGGCACACAGCATGATTAGCTGTTAACGTGTTTACCTTGTTCTAACAACGGTGTAAATTTTGTCATCATTTCTCTGATAGCAATGGTAACATTTATTGACAATTTTCCGTAAACTAACAGATTTATTTACATTTTTCCGTACACTAACAGGTTTATTGACTTTTTTTCGCACACTTACAGATTTATTGACATTTTTCCGTACACTAACAGGTTTATTGACATTTTCCGTAAGCTAACAGATTTATGTACATTTTACGTAAACTTACAGGTTTATTGACATTTTTCCGTACACTACCAGATTTATTGACATTATTCCGTACACTAACAGATTTAGTGACATTTTTCCATACACTAACAGATTTATTGACTTTTTTACGTACACTAACAGATTTATTGACATTTTTACGTACACTAACAGGTTTATTGACTTTTTCCTCACACTAACAGATTTATTGACATTTTTCCGTACACTAACAGATTTATTGACTTTTTCCGTACACTAACAGATTTATTGACATTTTTCCGTACAGTAACAGATTTAGTGACACTTTTCCGTACACTAACAGATTTATTGACATTTATCCGTACACTAACAAATTTATTGACATTTTTCCGTACACTAACAGATTTAGTGACATTTTTCCGTACACTAACAGATTTATTGACATTTTTACATAAACTAACAGGTTTATTGACATTTTTCGTACACTAACAGATTTATTGACATTTCTCCGTACACTAACAGATTTATTTCATTCCGTCCAAGCTGTTTGTTTTTCACGTATTGTTGCAGTGGCTTCACTTTTCATGCGCTAACGAAAAATTACGAACTCCATGATGGGTGCAAGAACGAGCTTCAAGGACACGTTACACGTACAGTGCCTGTCTTGACAGCTCACAAATAACAATATCATAGTAAAAGCAGGTACACTCTTTCCCGTCCAAATAACAGCAAAGTGATCGGACAGTGGATTTCCTACATTTTACGAAAATGTCTAAACTTACAGCCTGCACATGAATTCGAGATGTGTCACAGGTCTCCATTGTGGACTACCGACGGTTCACAATTCCTGTCTTCTGTTCCAGCACCTCTCGGATCCGTATCCACTCTGTCCTCACATTAAAACGTTCCAGTTCCCCCCCCCTACCTACCGTTTCATCCCATCCCACACGTACCGCACAGTAAACCCGCCACCAACACTTTGCTCACACCAACCGGTCCTACTTTACTGGTTTTCTTATGAGTACCACTAAACCGACTCGGCTAACACTGGCCTGACAGAGGGAAAGGTGGATGGACAGTGTTCGGAAGTGCCTCATGTGCATACAGATAAATGTCCCCATCCTGGTGGCTAGGGGTGATTGTGAACTGGGAAATTTGTATATGTTTATGGAAGCAAAGTTATTATAGTAAATATATTTTATCTCTGCTTGTTTTCATAGACGTTTAAGCTGAAAAAACAAGTCAGTACGCAAAGAGCAAATATCTATTTTCAGTATAGAGCCAGTTCCAATAATTGCTTTAATTCAGTGTACGTACAGTTTGGGTTTTACAAATACTAAACAAGTCATACTGGCAGAAAGTGATCCACTAAATAAATTTTACGTCTTTTCTTATCCAAGTGAAAAACTATAGTACAGCAGAACCCTTTTATTGCATTCCGAAGGCACATTTTTCCATAAGCTGCACTTACCAGGCAGTCCGACATGGAAGGCAAAATAATGCAAAATTATGGCGGTGTGCAGCTAAACTGCGGTGTTCTGCAGGTGTGACGTCACACTGTTGAACAGCAATAAGCAGGAACCTGCAGCTATTTAACAGCCGAAATGTTAAAGCCTGTTATCACAGACCGCTCTCGTCATACTGCCTTATTGTTCACCTCAGCTGTAGATTCTACAGACAGTACATCAAGCATACCTTAACTGGTCACCTCAGCTGTACATCCTGCAGACAGTACATCAAGCCTAACTTAACTGGTCACCTCATCTGTACATCCTGCAGGCAGCACATCAAGCCTACCTTAACTGGTCATTTCAGCTGTAGATCCTACAAACAGTACATCAAGCCTAACTTAACTGGTCACCTCAGCTGTAGATCCTACAGACAGTACATCAAGCCTATCTTAACTGGTCACCTCAGCTGTATATCCTACAGGTAGTACATCAAACCTACCTTAACTGGTCACCTCAGCTCTAGATCCTACAGGCAATACATCAAGCCTAACTTAACTGGTCACCTCAGCTGTAGATCCTGCAGACAGTACATCAAACCTACTTCAACTGGTCACCTCAGCTGTGGATCCTGCAGGCAGTACATCAAACCTACATTAACTGGTCACCTCAGCTGTAGATCCTACAGGCAGTACAACAAGCCTATCTTAACTGGTCACCTCGACTGTAGATCCTACAGATAGTATATCAAGCCTACCTTAGCACCACCTTTTGACAGTCTGTTCTCTCGTCACTCAGTGCAATTTGCAAATTCCCCACTTGCGAGCTACTGCTTAAATATTTATTTTTGTTTTTTTTTCCCAATGCTGAATGAAATAATGACGAAACGTTCTTTCAACAGTCCCTAATAGTTGCAAGTTTAACAGTCACACATGGCTAAGGGCCCTAAAGACAAGACATGGCTATATAACCCTCAACGCCATTTTGTTTTTGAAGGACTATTAAGTTGAACGAAAATCGTTGAAATCATTTGTAGTTACAACAATATAATTTGCTGTACAACAATATAATTTGCTGTTACAACAATATAATTGCTATTACAACAATAAAATTTGCTGTTATAACAATATAGTTTGCGGTTACAACAAACGTTTCTGTTCCAATAATATAATTTGCGGTTACAACAATAAAATTTGCTTTTACAACAATTTAATTTGTTGTTACAACAATATAATTTGCTGTTCCAACAATATAATTTGCTGTTCCAACAATATAATTTGCTGTTCCAACAATATAATTTGCTGTTCCAACAATATAATTTGCTGTTACAACAATATAATTTGCTGTTACAAAAATATAATTTGCTGGTACAACAATATAGTTTTACTGTTATAACAATATAATTTGCTGGTACAACAATATAGTTTGCTGTTACAACAATATAATTTGCTGTTTCAAGAATATAATTTGCTGTTACAATAATATAATTTGCTGTTACAATATAATTTGCTGTTAGAACAATATAATTTGCTGCTAGAACAATATAATTTGCTGTTACAACAGTATAATTCACAGTAAATTCCTTTAGTGGTCCACGTGCAACTTATTGCATGTGTAATGACGTCACTTTAATAAACAGTAATAATGTAATAAACTGATAAGTCCTTAGCCCGACTAGGATGTAAACAAGTTGCGCCTGTCAAATGTGTGACGGTCAGAGGAATGGATTGATTTGGCTAGGGTAGGGACAGGTGGTGGGCTGTTGTGAATGTGGTGATGAAACTCCGAGTTCCATAAAATGTGGGAATTTTAGCTTGTTCCTTTCCTGGTCGGGCTAAGGACTTATCAGCACCCCTTTAATTTTCTCACGATCCTCTTACATCAGTCAGGTTCACAGTTGACCTCCTTCCTCGTGGCGACGATGTGGCTTGCCGGTACGCCTTCAGATACGAAATTGTTACAATAAACCTAAACTATCCAGTCTTCCTTACGTGCTACATGTGTTACATCTCCTCACACGAGATTGCAAAGGCCGTTTGCCCACATTACCCTAGTGGCTATTTACCCCTAAAGTATTTTATTTCCCAATTTCAGTGAAAGACTGTGGCCAAGAGAATAAAATTTTCTCACTTTTGCAATTTGTGTCTCTGCGCTCAATAAATCATTTCAAAATACGAAATCTGCCTAAATAAGCTTCTTTCATTTAATTCTGTACAGTACAACGTTAACTTGCTGATTAGTTGAAAGAGTTATCACTACCTGGCGGCGAGGAATTAGAGATTGAATTTTACTGTTGTGTGTTGTGCGTTGGATGTTTTTGGCAGGAGTTCTGAGTTGGTCACTAGAAAATGACCGTAGTGGATATACTGTAAACTGTGTGACATTATGATTTCTGTATGTTGGCAGGCTTGGAGAGACAACAGATTATAGACTGCTGTGGCTGTGAACAGACGCTGCCATGATGTTGGACTGAGGAAGCAGCACCTTGGATATCACAACAGCTGGGATTGTTGACATTTCACATTGCTGGAATGGTTAAGGGTATTGCAGAGTGGTGAAGCTGGCAGTGCTTACCGACGGTAGGTGGAAACATGCTGCCACATACTGTAACACCATTAGATGTCACCACTGTGGCATGATGCTGTAGACAGACCCAACAAGTTATACACTGCAGAAAGTCCTCGAAGTGTAGTGCAAAGTTCCCTGTGGCAGTGGACAATAACTGTCTTCACAGCCTGACATTGTATGGTACATTCCTGCAGTCTGTTTGCTGCAGATTAGCGTCCTGTCCTGTCACGCTCAAGGCTGTGTAGAGCGATAACCCTTGATCACTGGTTCCTGTACTGTGCTGCTGCAGCACTTTGGTGTTACACAAACTGCTCCAAATATTCTGCAACTGAAATGAAGTAAAGGATTCAAAATGTCTTTCTGTGTTTATTATACAATCAGATACCGCTAGAGTGTGTCCGGCAATTAGCAGGGTTATCACAGGGTTTAGAAGGGAGTAGGCGAAAATCTGAAAACTTATAATTAACTTATGGAACACAACAGTGTCCATCTTGGGTTGTTAGGTGGACCGGTACTGCTGATTTGTGTCTCAGATGAAACTCTACACCAATTTACATACGTTAAATTGACTGTCAGTCAGTGTAACATATCGCAGTGATTTTAATGGCATTTTAAAGTGATTTAGATAATTTCACTTTACATCGTCCGCTGAAGAAACAGAGACTGCTGCTTCTAAATACTTGAAGGTGTGTTTCAAACTGCATTAGACATTTCTTTGATACTTTTCATGAATATTGGCATTGTATTCGATTAACTCAAGAAATTTACTTTAGAGTGTGAAGATCGAGGAAAGCAAAATGCTTGGGTTAGGTTGTGCTGATTCACACGACAGCGCGAGAGAACGTTTAACGTCACACAACGAACAGCCAGGTGGACGAACTGCTTTCCCACCATTCTCTGGAAAATTAAATGTAGATTATGCGCTAAAATTTAGCCACGTGGATTTTAAGCAAACAATAGGTGATTTCTTCAAAGATAAGCACATAACCCCCTTAAGCCAACTCACAGCAACGCCCCCTTTTCCCACACCACACGTTCTGGCCCAGTTTGCCTACAAGGCATACAGAGACTACAAAACAGGAGAGAGTGACGCTCAGTATGAAACACGATTAGCTTTACCTGACGGCTGGAAGTTACTGACGACAGCGTCTAATTGTAGCATGACTAACGGCTATTTTGGGGCAGCCTTTTGGCACCCTGAACATCAGCAGGTTGTGATTGCTCATCGGGGCATTGACCCTGCAAGTTTAGGAGCTCTGTGGACAGGCCTAGAAGGCGCAGTGTTTAATCGCTATGTTCCACAAATGGAATCTGCCAGCACCTTTGCACTTAAGGTTGTTGAAGTGCTGCGAAAAATTAATCAAGAAAATGGGGTCATTTTTCAACTTTTCTTTACTGGCCACTGTATGGGGGGTTGGATGGCGCAAATCACCACCTTCACCACTGAGTATCTTAAGATAGTAGGGAACATTTTTCTTAAAAATAACAATGAACAATATTGTTATCATCCCCGTACTGTAGTTTTTGACAGCCCAGGTTGCAAATATATGCTGTCACAATTGAAGGATACATTTGATGTACGCTTGGATGGGCGTTCTATTACCTTAAAGCGTTTAGATATCACCAGTTATCTGACTGCTCCAAATCGCATTAACACTTGCAACAAACATGTAGGAACGGTCTATCGGATCTTCACTGATTTGTCTGATATGGGCTGGCTAGGAAAACATACTGCATTGTATAACCTAGCAACGCATAGTATGGATAGAATTTGGGAAGCCTTAGTACCTAACACATTGCAATTACGTGAAGATGTACAGGGTAAACTGAAAGTACATGTGGTGATTGATTGGCCAGTCAGTGCCGGCTTGACGGGTGGCGAAGAATACAAAAGTTTCTTTGAAGATGCAAAGCATTTGAATAACTATCATTTAGATGTTACAGACGTAACTTTCCAGATCGAGGATTACCATCCGATGCGTTACCAAACCAAATTATATGACGACCGGGTGAGCAGACTGAGCGTATTTTGTGAACAGGAGCGGCAGTTTCTGCAGGATTACTGTCAGCTACGGCAGTTACCGGAACGTTTTAAGCCTAAAGAATTGTTCTGTGCTATGAAAAATAATCAGGCGCAAGAAATGGCTGCAGAAATGTTACAAGGCTTTGAGATTGAGAACGACACAATACGTTGTACAGATGGCAGTGCATTACAGGCATTGATTCCCTACCTGAAACGGTTGATTCAGCTGTTCCCTGAGATAAAAGAGAACACTAAACGTGCTTTGTCATCTGGTGAGACTAGGAAAGACATTTATCAACTTCAAACCAGCAGTTATTTCGAACAGGTTAACCGAAGTCCCTTCAAGTTTAAACCCGACATTTTGAGTTTAACAGAATTTCTAAGAAGTGACCATCTTCAAGTATTGAATGTACAGATGGCTGATGGGGAAGAGCGGACAGGACTAATCAAGGTATATCAAGTTCTTCAAGAGACCAGTTGTCTCAGTGAAGGTCAGTATAACTTACTGAGCTTGAAGCCCTCTCTAACTGTGCAAGAACTGACGGATTTGAACACATTAATGCTTGCAATTGTAACACCGTATATATTGCTGATGGCATGGGAGGACAATCATCACTTGAATGACGAAGTAGAAGACATTTTGAGAGAAATTTTTAGAACTATAAAAGATAAACCATTTATCAAATTCATCTTGACCACTCCATCACACGGTAACACCGTTCCTCGTTTGCAGCAAATATACAGAGATGTTTTTGGGAATAGGTTTGTAACAAGAAATGAAAGTTACATTTTTAGTGATATAACCACCAGTTCAAATGAAAATTTAGGAGAGAAACCAGTCAGTTTGTGGTGATATAAACACCAGTTCAATTGAGAATTTTGCAGAGAAACCAGTCAGTTTTATAGTCATTGAATTTGCTTTAAATGAAATTATACCTGCTGAATCTCCACTTGCAAAATTACTGCCTCTTGTTGCTTTAAGGGGGAGGGGGGAGGGGGAAGGAACCGAAAATTTCGAATTTCAATCGCCTGCCGGCAACAGTTCTCTATTGGCAGAACACTTCCTCATAAGACTTACAGTTAGATAACACTAAAATTCAAACCATAAAGATAGTGAAGTTAGAAGAATAAAGACCAACTTGATGTCACTTGATATTTTATTTCACTTCTTATGTTCTCAACATGTTTCGGACATTATTGTATCCATCATTAGGAGCTTGCGACTATTCTGTTGAATTACCACATTGGTCGTATTATTCTTGGTTCGTTGTGTGTTGGAGTTTCGGTGTGGTTTGCCTGGAGTGGTATTCAACGTACAACACGTATACCACTCCAACCCAACCACACCGAAGTTGAGCTTCAGCATGCAACACGGATACCACTCCAACCCAACCACACAGAAACTCCAACACACATCAAACCAAGAACAATTCGACCAATGTGGTAATTCAACAGAATAGTCGCCAGCTCCTGATGATGGATATATTAACGTCCGAAACATGTTGAACACATAAGAAGTGAAATAAAATAGCAAGTGACATCAAGTTGGTCTTTTATTCTTCAACTATCACAATGATGCACGGTCCAATAAACATAAGGTAGTGAAGGTATTTGATGAAGAAGTTAAAATATTTTTTCAGTGAGTTGAATTTGCACCTTTTTTGACATTTAATCTTGATTTGCTTGAGTTATGCGAAATATTTATTGATTGAAAATGTGATATACATTCCAAGAGAGAGAATAAAACCTGGACCAAATTGAAGCTGAAATAAACCAGAAGCAAAATATTTAGAATATATGGGAGAAAATAATCGGCTACTGGCTTTGAATTTGCTGTTTATCAGGAGCAAATGGCACTTCATATTACTGACAAACAATATATATTTTCAGGCGGAACCTTGCATAAGCAGATTATGAAGGCAAACTGCAGTTTGTGTGCCGCACGTTTGTCGAGTGTTGTTATGTTGCTGACTTTTGTGAAACAAACAATCGAGGGGAACAAACATCCTCAGACAGTACAGGATACTTTGTTAACCCTTTAAAATCCGAGTTAAATCCCATCTGCCAATTGCTGTCATTATTAGGAGCTCACCAAATTTTCCACGTTAGCGGGTAAACCCTTTGACACCTAACGACCACTATATTGGTCGTACCGCACCGCTAACCTCTAAACGTGTCATTTTATATATTTATTCAACAAATATAGTTACTGAATATTTTAAACATGGTATATACTCTCCGTTCTTTCCTATTCAAAATTCGGTTTGTTTCATAATTCTAATATATTTGGTTCCTGTATTATTCACATTTTATATACAGGGTGTGCTAAAATTTAAAAAAATATATTCCAGTGCCAAAAAATTAAGGGTTAAAGAAAATTTTTCTTGAATAAAATTATCTATAAATTGGAGTTTTATTGGATGTGTTACCGTCACAGACATTTTGAACGAGCTGCTAATTGCCGAATATAATGTGGGACAAACTGCATGGCAACTGGCAGCGTGAGGTGCAATGTAAATGTTTTGAGGGAATTATAGGTTTTGACTAAACATTAGCTTGCTATAGAGAAATTAAATGTTAAATTGTTGTTGGCAAATTTTTAGGGAAAATGTCCTGCAGGAAACTGGGAGCAAAAAGAGGCAGCACACATTTATTGCGGAGAATATGGGAGTCGGTTAAAGAGAAACGAACTATAGACAAGAAAATATTAATATTTTGTTAACAAAGGACGTGGGGAACAGGAGCTTGGCAAGTGGCAGCAAACAGGAGTAATTGAGGGCAATGAGAAAAATATAGAAGGCTGCTAAAGAATAAACATTAGCGGTAAATATTAAGGTGCTCTTAGTTACTGACTTAAGACATTTAACCGCCTACCTCCAAGCCACACAATACTATTTCAGAAACTACAATAAGCACACACAACTCAAACAAGTGGCCTTCTGTCAGCCCATCAGACGGTACCACATATCGTGATGTTATGCAGTTAGCTGATGGGGTTTGTTGAATGAACTGTGACCGAGGGAGATAGTTCAAATGCATAAGGAACAAGCTGGCGGCTTGGTCCGACTTTCCAAACAATCGGCCACTCACATTCGGGATCGAAATGGGTATTTACAGCCACCAGGTGTTTCCTCAGATCCGGATGTAGACACCGTGCCTTAGTAAGGGTCGTACAGTGTTAGTGGAGAGTAACAGTTTGGGTACGTGTTGGGCCTATGGATAGTTGGAGCTGGTAAAATATCTGCAGTGGGTGACAGAGGGAAGAGAAGCAGCCCCACTGTTTGCAGCATAGGGTTAATTGCTGTCTCCTTTCAAGGCGTTGAAGCACAATTATGATACAGTGGTGCTGATAGACCTTAGCCGGCCAGGAAGGAAACAATCTAATGTTTCTGTCAGAACGGCGTGAAATTCCGTATGCGCCTTGCCTTGCAGAAACAAATTTGATGAGAAATCACGACTCGATGTGGTTTAAATCGCGCTCGTCCCTGACATGCCTCCGAGCTTGATTCCTTCCCGGTAGTGCTAAGGACTTATCAGCACAGCAGTAAAATCCATTTACCTCCCTTGAATTAAAGCAGCATGTTTTGAACATATCGAAGTGTTCAGAGAAACAGCAGCACAAAGAATTTGAGCTCACGTGATGGTGACACAAATGTTGTGCTGTTTGTGTGGTGAAGAGCAGTCAATGTGTTGTTGGGTCAGCAACAGCATTGGGAATGTTGGCTGTCAGCGGACTGTAAACAGTATACAGTTAAAAATGTGTAGTGAACAGCAGTGAGTGTGTTGGTGGGACAGCAACAGTAGTGGGAATGTTGGCTGTCAGCGGACTGTAAACAGTATGCAGTTAAATTGTGTAGTGAACAGCAGTGAGTGTGTTGGTGGGGCAGCAACAGTAGTGGGAATGTTGGCTGTCAGCGGACTGTAAACAGTATGCAGTTAAAATTGTGTAGTGAACAGCAGTCAGTGTGTTGGTGGGTC
>Ga0123357_10012102_pt1 | contig 11114 bp, 5 predicted proteins | sample TergutEmb28metaG_FD_89873 | JGI IMG/M metagenome (GOLD analysis project Ga0123357, IMG submission 89873) | Embiratermes neotenicus P4 segment gut microbial communities from Petit-Saut dam, French Guiana - Emb289 P4 | ecosystem: Host-associated > Arthropoda: Insects > Digestive system > Gut ... | reverse complement strand
GGCGGACGCTTGTGAGTGCGGTAATGAACATTCGGGTTCCGTGAAATGCGGGGAATTTCTTGACTAGCTGCAAACCAGTTAGCTTCTCAAGAAGGACTCTGCACCATGGAGTGAGTAAGTAAGAAGGGTACTGAGGAGGAAACCTCAGTTCATGTTTTGTGTGCGTATGAGGCCCTGGCTTCACCCAGACACTCATATCTAGGCTCCTTCTTTTTGGACCCTGAGGATATTAGGAACCTAAATATAGGGACCATCTGGAAATTTGCTAAAGGAACAGGGCTCCTCTAACTTAGCAACAGAATATGAGGCACAAAGGGCCAGTCTTAAGGCCTAGGTGAATTAGGCCCCGAAGGTTTCGAACCCAAATACTATTCATTCATGCTGAAATATAAAAAAAATTTAAACCAATAAATGCGCTCTGAAAATAAGATATTCTTTTGCCACATTTCTTTCCCTAACTTTTCATGTTCTTGTAAACAACGCGGTTCCAGACATAATTTTTCTTCACTCTACTAGTGTAAGAGGGTCTGAATTAATTTTTAAGAATGAAACTACATATTTCTTAGCACGTCTCCGAAACATAAATTGTAACAGAATTTTGATTCAGTACATTGTGTAAGAAAATTTTAATGCGTTTATTTGCGTAAAGTTAAAAATCTTACATTTATGATCAGGACTTTCTCAAAATCACGTTGAATTTTCCGATACTAAATACAGGTATAATGAAGAGGAAAGTCATTACGTTGTTGTTTGAACGAACAGGTAGAGGTACAGCGCACTGGAAAAGAAATTTAAGACAGTGTTGTTTTCTCCAGGGCGTACTGAGTTACGCCATAGACATCACAATTTAAACCCTTGCTGGTAAGAATGTACTAACACCTAATAAACAGAAGGTAAAGGATAAAGTAACCCCGTGCTCAGGAGGGCACAGGGGTAGAGGAAGTACAGGCCCAAGGATTCTTAAATTCGACGATAGATTAAAATAAGCGGTCAGCTTCAAAATCTGGTTGCTTTGCACCCGGAGAAAAGCCTCTGTTACCCACTGAGTAGGAAGCTAAGTAGGCACCAGAACTGGTTGGAACGTTTTGGAGAATAAAATGTTACTGGTGCTTGCCGGGAAGCGAAGTGTACGGACTGAGCCGTTGAATTAAACGGACCACCTTAACAATACACTATCATAAACACATAAGGAAAAGAAACAAATAAATGCTTACACAAGTAATTCCGTTGGAAAGAGCCCTTCTAGAGAAAGCTTCCTGAGCTAGTCAGGAAATCCCCCTCACTTATGGAACCCGAAGATTCTTTGTCGCTGTCACAAGAGCCCGTCACCTCTCCCTGTTCTGAGCCAGATCAATCCAATCCAAGCCACCCATTCTATATCTTAAAAATTTATATTAATAGTATTCCCCATCTAGGCCTGGGTTTTCCAAGTGTTCTGATTCTCCCAGGTCTACCAATGAAAACTGTGTATTCACTTCTCCTCAACCCCCCCCCCTCTAGTGCCAAAAACCCCTCCTCCCACATTCATATTAGTTTTATCACCCGAATAATATTTACGTACTTATACTATTTGGTGTGGAGTACAGATTAGGAAGGTCGTCACTACGCAGCCTCCTCCAGTCCCCTGTTTAAAAATAAACACCAAATCTCATGTTCATTTGCCTTTGCTTACGTCATTCCAAAAGGATCTGACCACATCCAGAGTTCCGTTTACCGTTTCGTAACATATCATGTTTTGCGGCGAGAAGTCGCTAGACCTTGGTCAAACCCCCAAGCTGGAGGATCACTGCTTGTCAGCTGTTCGCGACAGCTTGTTCAACATATTCGCAGGTACCCTCCATAGCTAAAAGCCGCCTCCTCCATCCACAACCTCAGGTCGCGCTGCGCAGTGGTTTGATGGAAGTGAACACTAACTACGTCCACGCACAAGGACGCTTTTGGAAAAGCTTTTAGTCGCCTAGCTAACCAAGAAAATCTCCGACCATCGTAGGCCCCGAATGTTCAATTTCGCGATTAAAAGAGCCAGGAAAAATTAATGCTGTCTATTATTTCCATTTTGCACATATAACTAAAATCACGGAGTCAATGAAATGCTGCAGAATGAAGTTGCATGTTTGAACTACAGACGCAGCTGGGCACAGGCGTCTGTGTGTTACAAATTAATTTACTTCAATGTGTTGAAAACTCCTTGTTTCCAAGCCACTGCTGTATAGTTGGCGACACAGCCCTATGCCTGAAGTATCGGCAGGCTAGGCAGTCCTCATTGGGTTTATTGGTTTTCCTCATTTCCTCCAGGCGACGTTAAAATAGGAATTCTCTCTCTGCCCCCCTCCCCCATCCCCAAACATGCATCACAGTACGCTCAACTATATACCTTATACTGGTACAAACGCACTGTCATTTACTCCACACCGCAAACACGGATATACTCCTACGCCACGTATATATTCGACGGTAATTTCAGATTTCGCCTCACAACAGAGATGTACGTAAATATAATTATGAGCCTGAAAACAAACTGGAGTGTAATTGTTACTGCGATCAGACGCCATAATTTAATCAAACATCCTAATTTACCTCGCACAGAGACGCAATTTATTACCCTCTGCGAAAGCCATAAAACCCATAAAATTAATTACAAGTTATGAATATTCTAAAGCCATTTACTGATATTGCATTAAAACGGAAAACACACTTAAATTATTTTTATGGGTCTTAGTTTTGTTTGGATGAATGTGTCTTAAGGTGAGAAGTGAGGCAGCAAGAGACCGCCTTTCATCGTGCGTTCAACAATGAAGCTTCATTGTGACACATTTTATAACACCACAGGACACTACCATCACTGCTTTACTAATCTGCACACGTACTTAAATGCAGCAAGGTGAGTTACGGGGCTCAAAGACGAGAGCCAAACCCTGGAGGGTGAAGGTGAGATGTTTCGCTTTGTGTAGTTCACGCTTCTTTGCGGCTCGCACTAGACCAGTGTTTCTCAAACGCCGGGCCGCGACCGGGCCGCGACAGATTCTCCTGGAATTGATAACTAATTTAAATGTAATTTTATATGTGTCAACATGTCACACCGTACACATAATTGTACTAATACTCTTTATGATTATGCCATAATTAATTATTAATACTTGCGTTAGTTTAATGTATGAACTTAAAAGAAATTGGCAAGTTACTGATGAGTAAATCGGTTGGGGTCGGGCCCTCGTCTTATTGAAAAAAAGAATTTACCGGGCCGCGGTGTCAAAAAGGTTGATAAACACTGCACTAGACTATCTCGGATAACCCCAGATGTAATGCAAAGGAAAGGAACCAAGCCTGTGGATACCTGAAGATCTCAGCCCGAAGCAGTTTCGCCGAGACATTATTCAAATTAGCAATATAACTTCCTCAATTAAAATTCATTTTTTCGTATTTAGATCGAAATATTTATTCATGCCTTTGGGTTAAAGTAGTAACGACATATAATAATCGCTGTACATTTTCACTGGAAAGTCTACAGAACCCGAACGTTATTCCTGAACGACTTGACCGCAACTTTCCAAACGCATTGCAACATCTCACGCAGGCCACAATTTACGAGTATTCTATGTGACACAAACACATACAAGAAGCAATGAAGTGCACTTCTGTTTCCGGTTCTTTGCTTGTAAACTAGCCGTAAAGCCACGCGGCGCAGCGACGTTCAACAGCGTGCTGACACGATGGGGCGCCAACTAACACCATCTCTTCAACATGTGTTGACGAGAAACAACAGTGCCAGGATGCGCAACATCAAACTTCGTCTTCCATGGATGCTTCAGGTGAGGGGCAAACCGATACATGTCTTTTAAAATGCGCTGTAGTCATCAGACTGCAATATTTGGAATAAGGAGCGACTGTGTACCAACTAATAACACAAGCTGATAACACAAGTGCAGACGCCGTCAATAACAAAAGACTATTAAAACAATCCAAGCATACTCGTACTTGGGAAAAGAAGGCAATAAATAGATAAATAGATAGATAAATAAATAAATAAATAAATAACGGACGAAGTACAGGTGAAAACGTGTACAATGCTTGAGATAGACATGAAATTACATACCCCCGTTTTTCACAGCACCTCGAACAACTGCTTACAGAGTATAATTAAAAAAACCATGACTTTGCCTCTTGTGAACATCAGGGATATGTGAAAGTTGTATGGTGAGGTGAGTTCAGTCAAAAAAACACAACTATAAAATATGGCTAAATGATGGTGTTTATTAGCAAGGAAAAACTACATGTTTCGGCCTATAGCGGCCATTTTCAGGTTCTGACAATTTTCTTCTAAAAGAGTTTTATATAATATGCCTAAACCGCGTGGTGATGTTGAGATCTCATCATCATTCTGCGTGCTATTGTTAAGCTGGAGTGGTGGGATGTCAATGGATTTTGTAGGTAGCTCGGTGTGGACGTGGATGTGGATCTTATTGGTTGGGTAGGTGTGAGGTTAGGAGGAATCTATGGCTGCAGGTGTGGTATCTTATATGCTCCTATGTTGGGGGTAGTATTTTATAGTTGTGTTTTTTGACTGAATTCACCTCACCATATAGTTTAAACGCACAACGGGGATGGCACACCTCAGAATTATGTGAAAGTTGGTAAATGGTCTCAATGTAAAATAAAAACCGAATATTTAAGGAAGAAGTGCCACACTTTCACGTACAATTTTCCATATAATTTGTAAAAGGACTCTAAAAATACATGTAGAGATACTACGTAAAAGATAATGTAAGATCTCAGTTAACCTTCAAAAGCCTAGCGGTTTCTTTATGTACCACCAGGCTTAAAATTAAAAAAAAAATCTACATGGTGCTCGCTTTGCGTTGAGTGTTTTGTACCCATCTCAGAGCAGACAGAGACCTTTGCTTTACAGGTCATAAACTGATTGGATTTTATAACCGCAGTGGAAAGTGTTTACAGCGCGGTACGGACTGACTCCTTATATAAAGCAGATTACATTTCGTCTTTAAAATGTTACAATGGCTACTAAAATGAACAGAAGCAAGTACATACATTACAGGGCCTGTTCATAAATACAGCAATGCACGTTTAATGGAGATTACACGTTATACTTACAGGAATCGCAGAACAGCGTCGCCACAACGGATACTGGAGTTCTGGCACAGAAAGACGAATGTATCATGGCATATTTACATTGACGAATACAACACTGTGCATTACTGTGGCTCAAATGAAGAAACCGCGTGATTTTACAGGACACTCCTTACCATTTCATCTTATTAGCATAAATTTTAAGAACATTTTGCTCAGGGTGCTCAAAAGTAAGAAGTAAGGGTCTCAATAGCGATGTTTCTGAAGGTTATAGTTTCGTAGGTTGTTACGCCATCAGGTTTGTAATGAATTCAAATTCACGTTTCACTACCTGACCACAAAAATGAAGGCGCTACCATCCTTCGAATCGTGCATTCGTGAGTCTGCACAGTGTAAGATCCAAATCTTCTGACTGAAAGTAGCTCGTAATGTACAGTCAACATTTCATTCCGATAAAGTCCCACCTCTGAAACTACTCAACGAAGTTCGATTAAGTCAGGCGTGGCAGGTTTATTAGGAAAGTTGTTCCCAATTTAGACTATTACAACCTTCTCTGCCGACTAGCCTAATCAATTTGAGTTGTAATCCTGAGTTTCTTGTGTCTGCTGTGCTTCTACCGTCTGGGTCGATGTGGGGAGTATACACATGTCGCCGACAAACGTCAGCGATGTCAGCAAATGCAATACCTCTTACTGATCTGCTGAAAGGTAGAATTACACGTTACTTCGGGTAATATTCCAGACGAAGGGTAACCTCAGTTACGCAAGTTCGTTTAGGTAGTTTCGAAGACAAAAAAATGCCTACGGAAAAGGCCTCATCATTATGCGTTTATTTTACGCACTGTATGCGAAGAATATATAGGCCTACAAGTGGAGGGAACATCCACAGAAAACCAAATGCAGTTTTAGGGTTTGCAGCTCGTATACATAATTCAAAACTCCGCTCAAACACATTGGGCATGATGCTACTACGAATAAACATTAAGTAATTACAGTTAGGTCTCTCAAAATGGTAAAAAACGGAACAAAAATACTTCAGTGTGGAGTGCTGCTATATCTGCGGAAATTAACAGTAGCCTACAGCATTCTAATATTGATTTATGGCATATATCCAAGAATGGACCCGCTTGGTTGAAACTGATTATATCTCACAAGAGCTACAATCATGAGAAATGTCGTTTGTATTCTTGGACCATTAAATGTAGCATTTTTTTTTACTGGAGAGCGTCTTGTAATCGACCTTGCGCAAAAAGTTTGTATTTCCTTGTTGAGTAAAGTTCTTCTTTAAGAATCTTGAAATTCTGCACTAACTCATTTTCACAAGCTTACAAATAATTCAGCACTGCGTTTATTCTACTTCCAGTAATATTTTTCTGAATGACTTCCTGTATAAATTTGTACACCCGGATTTTGCGCACGAATATAATTTGTTACTTCTTTGTTCTCTTTCCATTCTTCCTTTCCTGCTGGCAGTGAATTCTATGTTTGTTTCGCAAGGATGTTGTATTATGTCAGTCCAGTTTTCTTTTGTTCTACAACGTTTTCAGTACTGGTGACTTTTATGTAACGCATTTAGTGACATGCTAAACACATTGGTGGAAAACTGATGCTGTCATTTCTTTAGGCCTTTAAAAGAAGGTCAGAGTCATGCTTTGTGATTTTAATATGCCCCTACATGGGGGACAGAGTCGTGGATAATGAGTTGAAATACACCTTGCACACATGGCTATGTGATCTTCATTTTGTTCTTCAGGTACATTGAAGAAAATAAACAAAATCAGGGTCAGCAATTTACAGCAACTAATTTCATGGCAGGAACTGTAAATTTAGCCTTGATTATCTCTAATAAATACAAAGGGGTTTCACGTTTTAACCCTTTAAACGCCGAGTTTAATCCCATCTGCCATCTGTTAGCATTATTAGTAGCTCACCATATTCTCCAGGTTAGCAGGTAAAGGGTTAAATTATGAAGACAGAGTTATATTTTTGAAGAATGTTTAGATCATGATTGACAAATGACAAGCTTCTATGCATTGGAAAGGAAACGTTGCTGCTGACGGTGGCGACAGCGTTCAAACATGAGGGATATCTGTGGAAGTACTGAGTTAGCAATGCCTGACAGCTGAAAAGGGTGGTTTCCAGGTAGGCAGTCGATATTGATCTCGCAATCTGACTCTTAATTTTAAGAACCTACCGAAAACGATTTACTAGGGGGGGTTCATGGTCAGACGGACTGTAACCGACGACATCAGGAATGTAAATTAAAGGTTAAAACAGGGCGTGGAATATATTTTTGTGGTTCAAGAGAGACATGCCGTAATGAACCTTCGGCGACCTTGGGAGACAAATTATTTACTTCTGAACTGAGCTACTATAAGCTTCTTAAGGCGTTACTTAATGAAATTAAAGATTTTGGGTGGAAAAATGCCTTCTACCAAAGTTAAAGTATGTTGAAGAGCACAAATGACTTTTGGTGCTGTGGCAGGAAAGCTGAAAATTTATATTCTATAGGAACACGTTATTCTTACCTTGGCTGGGTTGGTCGATATTTGAATATATATATATATATATACACAGTTTTACCTTCTGTCCCGCCACAGTAAATCCAGGTTAAAACATTAAATTAGGCCAATGTGTTTCCAAAATTTGGAATCAATAAAATAAGGAACTATCACAACATATAATACTAGTAAAACGGAAGCAAAACCTTCGCTTAAAATACTTATTTCATAGCGTGGGATTTGGTAAACGTTCAAATGAAAATCTGTCTAATGAATACCGAGGATATTCGTATGTCGATGCGGGGTAGATAAGGTAAGGCGGTTGGCGTAAGTGGTTAAAATGTAAACCATTATCAGGGAAGTACATTGTCATATTTTTACTATGTTAGGTCACCATTACCTTTAAACTGCGGAGAAACAAATTTTTCGCTTGCCGAACGACTTTCAAGAAACTTTTGTAGGAATGGTTGTAAGTGTAACAGAAGCTGCGGACAGCCTTTCCTATATGAAGCTCACAATACGGTACACGTCACCGCCCTGGTAGTTCAAAAGTCAAAGCGATTTTGTTTGTTGAGTTGTATCAGATCGCCTTTAGGGTAGCCCAAGGAATGTCAGCTAATTACAGATGTAACAGACATGTAGCAGAATAATTGGACGGGGTTTCCTTCTGGGTGTACAGTACCTTCACATACGAAATCGTGCAACAAACTTTAAATCAAATCGATAATTAATTTAATGAACATCACCTTATTATTCCACTAAATCTTATTTTGGCAACGTTCATAACCACACCTGAGCCTTTAAATATTTATGTTAATCTAAATAATATTGTAAACAATTAGAGAACACAGACCGGATTAAAATAAAACACATTCTTGACGGAAGCTTTTCCAGCCAAGGGAAGACAGAGGGACAACCGACACAGAACTACTTCTGTAAGTGGAAACTGTTTAAGCAGAAAACAAGGCTGCGAAGCAATAAATTAAGGGATATTCTGCTCTCAGTGCACAATGCTCATTATCACTTAATCCTACGTGCCCTGGGCTCCATACAGTACTCTCTAAGAAGGATCATTCATACCACAAAACGCAAATAAATGAAGAAGAGAAAGGGGCTTCCGTCGAAAAAGTAGGCCTATGCGCGGAACAATTTTAAGAACTAGTACCAAGAATAAAGTAAACAAAGCGTAACAAAGAAACGGAAATGTAGGTCGGAATAGAAAGGCAGAATGAGATGAAGGAAGGAGGAAAGAAGGTAGAAATGGAAACAAAACTCAAAGTGCGCGTTGGCGATATAAGAATCTACAATGACCAATGAAGTAGCTACTGAAAGTTTAATGGAATTTATTGACAATTTCCATCTACAGCGACAGTTTGAAGATATAGGCCTAACCCTTCCATCGATTCAATATTGTACGCCTTAAATAAGCTTAACCCTTCCATTCTTTCAAAAGTACACGCCCTTAAGGGCAAGTCCGAATAAAAGTGTCACGGAATATACTAGCATTGAAACCTTTTCCTGCAAAGGCATAGGCTGCAATATGGACTGAAGCTAACTGATAATGCCGTTATTACTGCCAGCTACTGATCATGTTCCATGTTCTGAACCACTACAAACAAAAACCCATATTCCTGCTTAACATACACATATAGCTAATCATACATGTGTTCCATTTCCGTACCCATATGTACTTTGTATATATCCCTACACATCAATTTAACACCACTGTTTGAGTGACCGTGCGAGTAAATCACACACCGATTACCATGGTTACCGTTAGTTATGGTTACCGCTAGTTATGGTTACCGCTAGTTATGGTTACCGCTAGTTATGGTTACCGATAGTTATGGTTACCGCTAGTTATGGTTACCGCGTTTCTATGTTTATGATAAAGCTGGTTGGTGCGTGACATCACATCCGAATTTGAAAAGTTACCAGCAGAAGGCAGCGCTCCTTTGGTTACAAAATACCTTGGTTTTGGTGCGTAACGTCAGAGATTGGTTTGACTTCTGTGGTTACAGTTTTTCGGCGAAGCAGAGCGTAAATACTATGACGGTCATGCCATGACGGACACGTGGTTAGTATCTATGTATGTCCGTGAGAAGTTGCTAGTCTCCCATCGGGCGCCTCCCAAGATTGCGGATAGGGGAACGCTCGCCAGGTATGGTGGGTACGGGGGAAATAAAGTACCCGGGGTGGACCAAAACTAGCACTGCTGCCCGGCAGTTTGATATTGATTTATCAAGGGCTACAGGAAGAAAACCTTGACCAAAAATCACCTGGTCCTCCAGGTTGGGGGTTGATGCAGCGGGCCAGCTCCTCGCTCATCACTAAAAAATGTTAAAAAACCGAACACCAAGCCGGACATCATAGACATCATACAGAAGAAAAGACTACAATGGTATGGCCACGTCAAAAGGATGCCAGAGGAGAGAACACCAAAATTAATTATGGGTTGGATACCAAGGGAGAGAAGGAAAATGGGACGTCCAAGAAAAATGTGGATGGAAGGAGTAAAAGCAGCCATGACAACAAGAAATTTAGAACCAGATCAATGGAGAAACAGAGAGGAATGGCGTTTGGTTTCCGGAAGACGGCGACAGCTGTTAAAAACACGGATAGATATATATGTATGTATGCATGTATGTGTGTATATATATATATATAAGTTTCTTGTCCTGACATATGAAACGTCGAAAATAAATAACCTGGATATGAACTACTATGATTTTTTATCTACATCTAAACCGGAAAATTTTCTACACCTTTGTGATTCTGCTATAAGCAATTCTACTTTATGTGTAAGTTCACTACCATGAGAACATCTCCTTGTAAGTGGCATTAGGTAAATGCAGGTTAGGAATGTATCGCTGCTTACTCTGAGAAAGAAACGGCACATACAAAAACACCCTGTAGAATAAATTACAAGTGTAAAGGCCAGACAGGGCTGGTGAACCAGCATCTGCCACACATTTGTAATGTCCCAGGCGGCGGGCCACATACTTCGGAGTGGCACAGTGTGGTTTCCTCTCTACCACATAAACACTTTTAGTACAACGGAGTTGAACAGCTATGCCACGCACAGCAAGCCAAGAAAATTGCTATCCAAACAAAACTAAAAATGAAAATTGTACGTAATGTGTGCACTGAACAGACAGACATACATGAGAGTGTTTATATGTTCTGCAGGACCGATCTGCTAAGGAAACGCTGTACCATGCACCAAATATTCCTTTCCTTCATCGCAAAAACAAAATCTTCAAGTTTTCGTTGCCACCACCTCCGGGAATAATACATCAACCCTTTGACGCCTAACGACCACTATAGTGGTTGTACCGCACCGCTAACCTCTAAATGTTGCATTTTATATATTTATTGAACAAATACAGGTACTGAATATTTTAAACATGGTATATACTCTCCGTCTTTTTCTCTTCAAAATGCAGCTTGTTTCATAATTCTAACATATTTGGTTCCTGTTTTATTCACATTTTATATACAGAGTGTGCTAAAATTTAAAAAAATAATT
>Ga0123357_10012101_pt1 | contig 11114 bp, 12 predicted proteins | sample TergutEmb28metaG_FD_89873 | JGI IMG/M metagenome (GOLD analysis project Ga0123357, IMG submission 89873) | Embiratermes neotenicus P4 segment gut microbial communities from Petit-Saut dam, French Guiana - Emb289 P4 | ecosystem: Host-associated > Arthropoda: Insects > Digestive system > Gut ... | reverse complement strand
GAAACATGTTGGAGATTTTAACAGTAATATAATATCTTTTAGTGTATTTTAATAATAAAACATTGTGCAATAAGCTGGATATTCAAAATAATATTTAATATTGCACGGTATAATAATGAAACCAGAAATGAATGTTGGTCTTCCTGTATAGTCGACGTTAAACGTTTCCCGTCCGAATTGCTAATTGAAAAGAATGGATTTTTTTACGTAACATTGCCTTTTGTCATGTTTCATGAAGATCAGTTGAGCGGCACTCCAGTTGTAGTGTACGGGTGTACGTAGTACAGAGGGTCAGTAGCGATTTTCACAGGCATTATGCAGGGATACGAAAGCTCCTGAAGGTTATTTTTTCCCCACAGAGTACACGTGCTTTACGAATGATTTTCAGAATCAGCAATTATTATTTCTGTAAATAACATAAAACGTTTTGTCTTTGTCGTAGTCTTTTCTGTTAGTTTGGAATAAAACATATCAAAAGGAAATCATTGGAAGACCTAGGTATAGATGGGAGGATAATATCAAACCGGATCTTCAAGAACTGATGTGGCTCGGGATAAGGACAAGTGGCGGGGTTTTCTGAACACATCAGTGAACCTGCGTATTCATAAAATGTGGGGGATTTCTTGACAAAGAAACTTTAGCTTTTCCTGATAGAGTGTGTTCCGTTAATTGGTTCTTTGGTTGGTTGGTTGCTTGCTTGCTTGGTTGGTAAGGATCAGAGCTTGAAACTAGTAGTTAGGTGAATTTTGTACTTCAACGGGTTGAAAGACAGATTTGGTGAAACTTCATCGGTGTTGTGTGATTTTTCGAAGCTTGTGGTAAATAGGTCCATGTGCAACATTTTCAAGACAGAATCCAACTCGACCTTCCGCCTAATGACCATGCTCCCCTGCGTAGATGATTGAAACCAATTAACGCCATGAAACGTACACTCTAGCAGTTGATATTGCCTAGCTACTCAAATTTTCCGCCTTTTAATGGTATCCGAAGGTTCATATACCGCGTTTACAAGAGGCTGTCACGAGGTTCTGTCCCATGCTGTATTCAGTCCACACCCTGCCACGGTGTTCCTTTTACATTCTAATATTATTCTCCAGTCTGTTTCTGGGTGTTTCAAGTGGTTCTGTCCCTCAGGATTTCCGACCGAAATGTGCGTATTTCTGTGTGTCTTGCGTGCTAAGTGCCCCGCCCATTTCCTACTCTGTTGCCTATGTCATCCGAATAATGTGCTGTGAAAAGGACAAAGAAGTAGAATTACGAGAGCATTATGCTGTATGTGCGTGGTGTGTGCGTGGTGTGTGTGTGTGTGTGTGTGTGTGTGTCCGTGTCTGACCGCTCCCGATATCAGTTTTTGAACCACCTCACTGATGTTCACGTAATTTTGTGTAGAAATTATGCCACTGGAGGCCGCTCCAACCCCAAATTTCCCACACCCAGTAGTGACAACATGGCGGACACTTGAACTTGTGAGGTGGGAGGTATGATAGTTCCGCTAGGTTTAGGATTGTGAACGTATGCGGTTATAGATGTTCTAAAGACATCCGCCTTTTCTTAAGGCATTTTTAGTATATAGACTAGCAGAATGGAGGCTGCATTGAATTTGTGTTTAGCTTTCAGCGTAATAGTGACAACGAATGAACCATGTGAACTAGGCACGTGAAGCTTGGTACGAAGTAGACATATCTCTACTGTATGAATGAACTAATGCTTACGAATCGGCATGTACAAACATGGCCCTGATGCGAAATGTCGAGGTTACCCAAGAAATTCTACGTTGAACGACCATCGATATACGATTACAGCATGCCAAGACAAACAGAGTTTGTTACTGTGGTATTACAAATTTGCATTATCTAAATACGTCGTTAACAGCATGAGGTTTGTAGGAGCGCAGATAAGTGCATTAGAAAGGGAAGTAGACGTTACGGCGAGAAAATGGAGGTTCTTACAGCGGTGACTGCGAACAGTTTGGATACTTGGCATGTGACGTTGTGTAGTCTGACATGAATTTGCTAGCGGTTCGGCGGGATCTGCTGTCCCCATCTTAATGACAGATGAGGAAGCCGCGCGGGGAAGCCTGGGTAAGACACAGGGACAGTATTTACGAGACGTGTGTGTCCGGAGACCTCCTGGTGTGAGTGAACGATGAGGGCCTCCTTGAGGCTCATTAATGTGGCGGATAAATTTGACCCACACAGTCAGCTGTAACTCTACCAACAACTCGTAGTGCAGGCACCAGTTACCGACACAATCGTTATCTGCCGAGAAATTTTGGCGATGGAACATGCGAGCAAACGGATTGCGCTACCACCTGCCCTGTTGCTTTAGGCCTCTTCATTGTTGTTATGCCCAAGAAAGTATTTTGACATCGTGACGGTTTGGCATCTGTGTTGAAATTGTTGCTCGTGCCTGTTTCAATCTGCTTTCGTTGTTTAGGGAATATGAATTTTCAACTTTCGAACTAGTTAACCTGTTTTGTACGAAACTTAGAATATTTAACCAGCTCACCGTCATTGTTAGTTTCCTGCGATCGGTAAAACCCACTTGATGGGCGCGCGAACTTGCGATGCGACCGACTGTGATGCCGCTTGGGTAAGTGTCGTCAGTTGATGAATGTTAATGCAAGTTCCGAAAATGTGATGCAGCTCCTGTTAGGGAGTTCCGAATGTGTGTATATATATATATATATATATATATATATATATATATATATGCAGATTTAATGTAGACTGTGTGCTTGAGCAGTAAGCTCTTCACAAACATTAAAAAATAACAACTGCATCAAAAGATAAATGTAACGGAAATACATTTTTCGAAAGAGAAATTTTTGCCGTGTTGAAGTGTGTGTGTGTGTGTGTGTGTGTGTGTGTGGGGGGGTGGGTGGGAAGTCTTTCTGTAGCAGGCTGTGCGTGTTTCTTTAGCCTTACCAAATGTGACTTCACTATTGGAGTTTGCATTCACTGATAAGGGGTTTTTTCTGTTGTTACCATTTCAACTTAAAAGCTTGTAATTAAAAGTTGTAGCCGATTTTGTCCGTTTGCTTTTGGAATAGTTACAGAAGTCCTTCCTTAACATAATCATCACGTCTGAGTCCAGTTTAATGTCGAAACGTCGAAGTTAAGTATGGGCGGTTCATACGTATGTGAGACGTTTGTGCAGTTTCTTGTTGGATGCATTTGATACCTTCTTATAGTTGTACAATTTGTCCTCCATAAAACTGATGGTTCACAAGTGCCATGACTCGACCCCTTTACAGCTGTTTCCCGTCCGCTATACCTCCATACGTATGTGTTTCTTCACTGGGCTGGACGGTCCGGGATCGAATCCCGGTGGGGACGATATTTTCCGCCTGTCCAGACCGGCCCTGGGGCCCACCAAGCCTCCTGTAAAATGGGTACCGGGTCTTTCCCGGGGATAAAGTGCGGCCGGGGCGTGCTGCTGACCACTCACCCCCTTCTAGTGCCGCGGTCATGGAAGAGTGGAGCTATACCTCTACCCATCCTCTGGGCCACACCGGGCCTGCAACGGGACCACTTTACCTTTACCTTATGTGTTTCTTCACTACGATAGGCAGAGAGGGGAAAGCCTCGATCTCCCCTGTCATCCATGGGACTTTTCGGCCCCAAGGATGACAGGGGAGATACATTTGAGCGGTCACGCGTAGTTAAGCCCACCCCAGTGCGTCAACAGCGGTGTGATTACATACAGTATTTGCATACATTTGTACCTGTGTAAAGTGTGAAACATTTTTCTGTTACAGGATGTGTTGTACAATGCGTCGATGGCTCTGTGTTCGTTGTGTGACTTCTGTATGGTAAGTTGCAAATTATGCAGTACAGCATAAAAATAATGAGAGGTTGCGTTGACACAAACTGGGATCAGCCTGATTGGCGGTTGTGTTATATAATGCAGATTTATTGTGGGGTCGTATTCTTTTCTGAATTTTGGGAACGTATAGTTGCGTGTTGTTGTTCATATACGTTTTGAAGTTACACGTAAATTTGAAAACTGTACCTAAGCAGAAACGCGACGACACTTCACTCATCTCTGTTGAAACATGGTAAATGGACTGTGAAGCACAATTCAGCAGGTTTTGTGAATACTTATTTGTCTGTAACGTCATAATTCACGTATTTTCGGGATCCTTTATTCCTTAAAAGGCATAATGTTGCCACTGAATGGCAAGCGTGTTTTCCTAATGATACCGTGTGTTTTCCGATCGTGTTTAACGGATGTTTTCGAAAAGGTCTTAATGCGTTTGTTCCATAAAACACTTTCATTACTTCTGTTTACTTGGTTGGTAATAAATGTGTGCCCATCTGAAACAGTCTCGCGTTTGTGTGGTGAAATGCCCCATGTTCATGAATACCAGTGGTTGGGGTGCGTAGACCAGCGCGGACAAATGAAACTGTTTATTAAGTGTTGACAGTTTATCGTTGAGGACTTTTTGTGTTACAAGACACGAGTTCTTGTCCCCTCCCCCCCGCGGAGGATTAAGACACTGATTCGAGTTAATACTCTTTCCATTATTTTGACTTTATCTAGTGAAATTTACATATCGATATATAATTGCTGCAAGGAGTGACAAGTGTTGCGAGGTTTTTAGATTTGATTCCTGGTTTTGAAGGAAAGTTGTTTATCTACGGAGGAATGTCCTGCATTATGAAAACAATATTAATTGTAATTAACAGTTGCGGATATGGATGGATGGATGGATGAATGAATGAATGAATGAATGACATACGATAATGTGGACAGTCTGCAGATGAGTGTTTTTGAAGGACACTACTTTTATTACGGTATAAATAATCGACCGTGAAGGTTCCCAGGTAATGTCTGCTGTTCCGTTGGATAGAGGCTTGTTGGAATGGCGTTAGAACTTTGGGAAGTGAAGAAGGTAAGACCAAAAGGGGAAGAAAGCCGTTTGGGGTCTCTACTGTATTTGGGCGGAATTTTTGTTTTGGTGCATTGTGCTGTAGTTTTGAAGAGTGGGAGGGCTGCCTCAGAAGCTTGCAGTGTAACGTACCAACTCAGCATTTGTTCCAGTACCGAGCAAAGCCACGGTAAACTACCAATATGTGCTTGTCGCAGGACCGCCTCGATACATACTGGCTTCTTCCCCAGTCTCCGATGCAGTTCTGCTGTCGAAGTGATTTTATAACTGACATTCAGCTAGTCGGCGTGTCTTCATGTCGATTCCCTTTATGGGCACGTGACCGGATTTTGTGTTCTCTCGACTTTTGCGGTTTTGTCGTCAGTGGCGACGAGCGGACGGGTCTTGTACTGGCTGAAACTGAACCTAAATACTCAGTCAGGTCCGTTTCTGGCGTCATTCATGTAGTGACGGGCCGTAATGTGGGCGACACTGATACTGCGGTAATCTGCTAGCCCTTTGGTCTCATCTACCGCATCGTACCCAACGATGGGTAGGTAGATACACTTCGCTGTTACCTATATCTGCTCTTTTATTTTAAACGTGTACACATTTGTATTACATTGGTTTGCTTCATGTAAGATCTAGGTGACGTGTACAGAGGCGGGGAAATAATCGTTTATTACCAGCCACGTTTAACTGGATCGCATCCGTTAAATTTTTAAGAAGGAGCACTTCCGATATTTTAAACGTGATTTAGATAGAATTTTGTACATTTTGCTGCCAACGTGATTAACACTGGGTTGGACTCAATAGCGTCTTCAAATTTCTGGTTCCATAACTCAGTATACTCTCCCGCACGCAAGGGGGGCGGGAAAAACTGGTAGATTGCTTACAATCGCTCTGCAAAGAGAGCATCTTATGAGCAAGGATGGGGAGAAAGCTTATGTTCGTCGCTGATGGCCGTAACGCCGTGTCTGAAGACTTCGATAATTCTCCACTGCTCACTGGCTTTTGATTTAATGGGTTTGCTGGCCCCTGAATATGATATTTTATTAATAAAATTCCTCTCCTTATGGGATTTTTAATTGGTATTATTTTTGGCCTACTTGTTATCCTGAGGAGTTCTTTTGAAATGTCCGTAATTAATTCACCGGCTATCAGCAGCATAGCCTCAGGCAGGGGCATCACACGTGCATACCACTACACACGCGTGTAGTGATTTGTAAACAGCTCCATATTAATATGTGTACTGAAGAGTGTTTAAGAGAGCACACATTTACTTCAGTCTCTAGTTTGGCTCACGTTGAAGACGGGAGGTGTGTGTGTTCTGTGTTAATCTTTCTTTTATCTTCGTGTCATCTCACAATACACACATGTAGTTTCTGTAGTCCGCGCTATAGTTCAGTAATTTGTTTTTGGATTGTTACTGTTACAGCGGTAATGATGTTTAATTTTGGAAAATTAAATCCTAATTTTGGGGTACACATTTTCCAAAAATCTAGGAACCACCTCAAACTTCTCTGCTTCAGAAAATTGACATTAATCATTTCCCATACTGAGGACCCACAAATACTGGGCACCATCATTCAGAAATTAAGTCTCCATGGCGACCTGGTAACCGGGATTTGTGTATCCTTGTATTAGTGCATTTGTCGGCATTAATCAGTACCCTAGGGCTTTCAAAGGCCTGCAGCGTTATTTAGTTTTCGAACCGCCGTATCTAGACTGCGTGACCACACTGACATTCGTGCCTGAGCATATATTCGGTGGTTAAGTTATTGCCATTTTGCATGGATCGGAGAATGTCACAGATGTAATCTAAAAAGTGTGAATGCTGCTGGACTAGTGGAAAATAATCTTCCCTGTATTGGAGAAAGGGATCGATTTTGGAGTGTGCCTTTAGTGTATTTTCACAATTTATTCTTGGACATTTTGCCCTTAAAGTTGGGACCGATACGTTCTGAAACATGGGTAACGAATTGCCAGTTGACGCATCGAAACGTCCCAGAATGTCGAAGACCTCCTTTGCATCGCGGCGACTCCCAAGTTTCACAGTTAGGTGTGAAATTAGTACTTTATAGAAAGTTATTTCGACGTGTAACAACAATACCGCTCTAGTTGTGTTATTCTTTCAGCATTCGTTGTTCTTTAACAATGTAAAAGTGACAGAATATCCTTTTCTGAAGCCATGTTATTCGCTCCTTAAAACTTTGAACTCGTGAGGTGAAAATCTGTTCTTCTAGAAGTGGTGTTTTCAAATGATTTGTTGAGAGAATTTGGTGAGGGTACTGGTCAATAATTCGACGAGGAGGCGTTATCGTAATTCGGTGTTTTGAGCGTTTGGGAAATATTTTACTCTTATCGAATTATTAAAAAATTCGGCGTTACATCTGAAGGCTAGCCATAGTAGTTGTTTCAGTATTTTTGTCATGTGAATACCAGGTATTTGGCGTGATTTGAGGCGATGGTAAGCCAGTCGATGTTAAGAGTAATTTTAACGGTAAAGTTGGGACGAAATTCAGTTTTGAAATGAAAACTACTTGTTTATATCTGTGAACAAGTTTACTTGTCTTGATTTGTTACCCTTCATTCCATTATGCTTCAAGGGTGGAATTGTAATAGCTAGAGTTTTTAGGCGCGTTCGCAAAATTGCGAAAAGCGTCTGTTAGCTTCGTCATGCCTCTGTCCGTCCGTCCGCCCGCATGGAGCATCTCGGCTCCCACTGGACGGATTGTCATGAAATTTAATGTCTGTTTATTTTTTCGAAAATCTGTCGAGAAAATTCATTTTTCATTAAAATCTGACGAGAATAACGGGTACTTGAAGACCAAAAATACATTTATGATCATATCTCTTCCATTTCTTCTTAGAATGGGAAATGTTTCAGCCAAACGTTGTAGAGGAAATTAAAAGACAAATTTACGTTCAGTACCTCCTCCCCCCCCACCCAAATCGTGCCATTTATGTGGAACAGTGTGGTGGAGCCGGGCAGGCTACAGATGACAATATGGTGCATGAGCATTGCATGATGGATAACTAAGGCTACAAACATACACACAGAATATGTAATACTTATTGCTTTTCCATTGCAACGATGGTTGCACGAACGCGGGTGAATATTACGTTGATACGCAGATTGCCTATCTTGTGTAATTTAAGTTTTGGGGCTGTCTGTTATGTTACTAGTGTATGGATCGTACAACATTTGCTGCTAAATATTTCAACTTGTTCTTCATTGAGTAAACATTTGTTTCATGTTGTCCACGTTTAGTGGACATGTACGCAGTGGATCTGTGTTGTTGTTAGATGTCCAGGAGATTAAAAAAGTAGAAGTCTAGGATTGCTTGAACGCGTAGTGAAAATGACAGGCAGGAGCATGAAGAAGATGCTGTTCATGGGAAATTCAGGTGAAAGAGAAGGTAAGGAAGGTCTAGTAAAAGGTGCTTGACGGTGTGGAGAATGACCTTAGGTACTGGGGGCGGGGGGGGGTCCCGCACCCCTAAAAACTTCCCCGCACTCGCGTGAAAAGGCCCACCATGCGGGGGGGGGGGGGGGGGGGGGGAAAAGAGAGAAGAAGGGGGGGGGGGGGGGGGGGGGGGGGGGTAAGAGGTATAGTAAAATATGCTGGACGATATGGAGAATGACCTTAGGCACAGTAGGTGAGAAGATCTAGGCCAAAGGCTTCCGTTACGAAGGGGAGAGCTGCTATTGTCAGAGGGGCTAAGGCCCTGCACAGACCGCAAGTGCCAGGGAGTGAGTGAGAGACGGAGATTGCCTGGAATGCGTATTGAATGTCTTGAGAGAACTCGGTTGCTTGCGGGCTTTTTATCCGGAAATTACCTGTTATGAGGTGGAACAGATACGCAGTTTTATGTGTAATACTGCTGTGGGTGAGCTTGGCCGGTGGCACCGCCTGCCCTAGCGTTGTTGGGAATTAGTTACTTGTTTCCGATTTTCCCGCAGGAGCTCCAGATCTCGTTCCAAGTAATATTTCCTGAAGGTGATGTAGACTGGAATTCATTGTATTCGTTATTAATACTGAGCTGTGTAGCGGTATCTCTCATACAGTGCAGGGGAAAGGAGAATTTCTGCTAATTCAGTTTCTTGACTAGTTATAATGGCTTTCCCATCTCGCTCGTGTAGGCAGTTTGACCGGGAATTTTGGCAGTTCGGCTGGGAAATTATGTACTTTAGGAATCTTCGTGGTAGTTCACACGCGTGTCTCGTTGGTGAGTGCTGTTGGTATGTTGTTAACTTGTAGGTAATTCAGAAATTTTTGCATTTTTTGGGTGGTGGTGGTGAGGGGTTGTATACCTTTTGTAGCCTGTAACAAGATGCCAGGATGAGAGATGGACCTGGCAGTTATTTAGGAAGCTTTGGGAGATGTGCAGGGAAGTTATCGAAATAGATTGATACGACCATCTCATACCGATCGGGTGTATTGCAGGAGTGTGACCAAGATGGCTTTGTGGAAGCTATTTATATGGGAAATTGTGTTCGTATCCCGAACACTGTTGATTTTCAGTTTGATCCTTGCTGTGAGGGGTTTCATGCATATACGTGCTTATGTGTGTTGTGTGCTGGAACTGGTTGCAGGAGATTCTGTAGGCTGGAATGAACTGAGATTAGAATTCGAGTCTTGCCTCTGCGGCCCTAAAAGATTGCGAAATGAATGAGAAATAGCCGCAGAGCCAAGTGCCGATCCGTAGGTATGTTCTTCCAGCAGGTGTGTTGCGGAATTTGCTTTTTCTATGCTCAGATATGCGGAAAACAATTTTTCCTTTCGTTCTGTTCAACTTGCGGACATTGCCGAAATTTGGGTGAGGTTGATGGCTGGTCTGTCTTGTGCTGGCGATGGGAGATCCGTTTCAGTCAAAACCCTTTTACACACAACGCGTAGCCTCGACGCTTTCTCATACAGCAAATTGACTGAAGTCGTAACTTTTTTGTTTGTTTGTATTTTGGTAGTGCCCGTTTGGAATGTCGACCGAGACTGGCTTGTCTGTACCGACAATCTTTCGCTGTTTTTCTCAGCCACTTTAGGCACATGCCAGGATTACCTTAAGTATGCCACGTCTGCTTCTTTTCATATCCTTTCCAATTCTTTGACGCATTGTAACTTGAATTACTGGCAGCTTCCTAAAACAGATTACAAGCAACATACTGAGGGGTGTTTGTGATTTTAGCATTTAATTGGTGTATCGGGTTCCATGGGTGCAATTTACATTGTGGTCAAGGCGCGTCTTTTCATGCGTAACATGTGTATGAGACATAAACATGCGGTATCCAGGGATTTACCACACTCGTAGGTACCCGGATGGCCACTTTGCTTTTATTTAATTTTGGGCGAATGTGACGAATTTTGTTTTTTTAAATTGATTTAGCTGTTGGCATATTCACTGCGAAAAGAAACAGGGTTTTAACCTACGGTCAGTCAGAAGTTTCAGGCATCAGGATTGCTGTCTTCTGGGATAAAGTTGTCACTGTTCACGCTAGGAACGCATATAATGGGAGCAAAGATACAGCTCCACTCATTCATAACCGCTGCGCTAGATGGAGGTGAGTGGTCAGTATCACACCCCAGCCGCTTTGCCCCTGTGAAAGAACGGTACCTGTTGAATAAGAGGTAGGGTGGGGCTCAGATCCGAACTGGACGATTTGAGAAGGAAAGAATCTCTTACCGCTACCTGGATTCGATCCTTGGACCGTTCCTCCCTTCGCCTAGTCGCTATCACGTCGCCGTCTTAGGGATATGACGCCGTATAGTTCGGTAATCTTTGGAGACAATTATTTTTGTAGCTGCTGCCATTTGAACCTCAAATCAGTCGCGCATTTCGATTAATACGTAGGTTATTCGGAAAGTAAGTAGCGTCCGCGCATATCTCACGCATCCTCGAGACTATCACTTTGTGCATGTGCAGTGACTTCCTCTATCAATTGAGAAACCACAGACGCCATTTCGTGAAATTCGTGTTATGTTTATGTTTGTTCCTGTGTTAAACATATTTAAGACAATTGAAGAGGCCGCCGACTGTGAAATATGGTCTGCAATTCGTCTTTTGAACGCTAGGAATGTGCTACCAAGTGAGATTCATCACTATATCTGTCAAGTGTATGATGACAATGCGATCAGTGATGGCATGGTTAGGAAATGGGTTCGGATGTTCAATGAAGGACGAGAGAACGTGCACGATGAGGCGCGAAGTGGGCGTCCATCTTTGGTGAATGATGATTCGGT
>Ga0123357_10012100_pt1 | contig 11115 bp, 11 predicted proteins | sample TergutEmb28metaG_FD_89873 | JGI IMG/M metagenome (GOLD analysis project Ga0123357, IMG submission 89873) | Embiratermes neotenicus P4 segment gut microbial communities from Petit-Saut dam, French Guiana - Emb289 P4 | ecosystem: Host-associated > Arthropoda: Insects > Digestive system > Gut ... | reverse complement strand
TTTTTTTTTTTTTTTTTATTTTTTTAACTTTTTTTTTCTTAATAGTTTTTTTTTATTTTTTTCTGTGGTATTTTTGTTTTTTTTTTTTTTTTTTCGCGCGTTAGGAATTTGTGCATTTTGCTCCTACATGTCTTTGTATTTTTTTAATGTAACATATCACTTCGATTATACATAAAGAAGCCACTGTTAGTTTATTGTAGTCCTTGAATATATGTCTACACGACTTTCCTTTTCAAACACTTTTAATTGTTCGAACTTTTTTTTTTTTTTTTCAATATAAATATGTTTTTACTCTCCCTTTCCCCACACCAAAAACTTATATTCCTTAACTCAAACGTGGTGGAAAATTTGTATAATAAATACTTATCATATAAGGGCTCACGATTTTTTTATGCTTTCATAATATAAGATACTTCACTCAGTTTTTAACTTAATGGTCGTACACGGGATTCCCATTTTAGATTTTCTGTGATGTAGATGCCTAAGAATCTCAATTTCGATTTATAGGCGATAACGTCCGCAGAAGTACGGTATTTCCGCATCGGTTATTATAGGTTGTTTTCATCTTTTAAAGTACACATTCCTGTTGCGCTGTGATCAATAGATGTATTTGTTTATTATACATCTAAGTTGTTTTAATTAATATGTGACAATATCATAAAGAGTTAAAGTCTGAAGCTTCAGAGGACGAAATGTGTTCAACCGTCATTCTTACCGTTTCGAATAATATGAACACCAACATCAAAAAACGCTGCACCGTAAGGGAGTGTCGCATGTAATCATTGAACTCACATCCATTGACTCGCATAATTCTGTAGGACCATGCATCACAAACAACGACCCGGACATATCCAATTCCCTACGAGACGAAAACGCCATTTCGCCGACATCTAGATCGGAAGAGCTCGGTTCAGCGCACCCAAGGGACCGAAGATGAGGCCAGTCCCGACATACTCTTCTCACTTGTAACATATGCCATAAGTGGAACTAAGTGGCCAGCTTCACTCCATGGCTGCTTTACCCCCCTGCAGTGCACACCCAGATCCTGTTGAATAGCAGGATGTGTGGGTCTTTCAGGCAGTATAGATGTTTTAGAGAAGAGAAAAATCTCTTTCCTTGGCCGTATATCGTGTTCAGCCCTTAGCTTAGTCATTATACTATCCTAGCCCAGTTTCAGAAAAATCTCTTGCCCTGGTTGTGCTTCGTGTCCAACCCGTAGCCAAATACTATACGAGTTTTATGACAGTAAATATAATTTTATATTATTTATATATAATTTCATGGGTACAAAATATTAAAAGAATGATCCGAAACAATTTACACAGATTTGTCCCTGTGTGAGGACTCGAGTCTTCAAGCATGTTACGCCATCTCGACTGTGTGAGAACCTCAAATCGTTCATTATTTATGTATACTGAAATGTCTTAATAAACTTACCAAATACATGCTTTTAAAAGCTGTGACAAAAGTAGTTTTTAAAGTCACCTGAAAAAAATTAACTCCAAATGGTAATTTATGGTAGTTGTATTGATGAAAACGTTTCACTTGTACCGGATCTCCGTGGTTACGATAGCACCGGGGCTGTAAGTGAGAACGTCACACTTGGTATCCATGGAAACCACATGAAAACTTGAAATTGCACCATGGGATGGCAGCGATCCGATAGATGGAATAAACACTAGGACAAACGCAGGTTACGTTGGTAGGAAGCGGAAGAAACAAAAGAATATTGTGGCAGATTCTCGAGAGCCATTGTTGCCAAGGTAAAGATAACGCAACGCTGCATAAAACTTTGGAATGATAATTAAAACATACTTGCGTTTTTAGTGACACAAAAGTAAAGACACATCCGCGATCATGTTTAGTGATTCGCAAAATAAAAATTATATTCATTCAATATCCCTTTGGTCTTGTTGATCCAATAAGACAAATGTTTCCTAATTTCTGCTATCCATTAATGCTTCGTTTCGATAGATTGTCTTAAATGTTTTAAAGGCAGTAATAAATATTAGCAGATCAGTATAATGAATGGTATATTCTAACAATGCATCATTTAATGGTAGTGAAATGTTCGACCAAAGTCATTCTAATCCCCTCAGTAGACGTCAGCTGAAGTGATCACAACCATACATCAACGGAGACAATGACCGTCCAAGATTCACTGAGACCAAGAAAATGAAACCCAGTAAGTGGCAGATGCACTTGATCGATGCACGACTCAAACAGTTTGCCGTGACTGGGCGCATAGCCGCACGTTGGTAAACCGATCACATTTTAAGCGAGAGTGCTACGTTCTCATGATTAATAGTGTAATCCAGCACAAATAAATGTCAAGTGTTGTATGTCTATGTTTATTAGACATGTGATTGTTTGCTATTTTTTTGTTCACGAATGACAAATGTTATTACCGTTTATTTTCCTGCATAATTACGTACACAGAAATGTAGTAACCAACTATATTATGTAAACAACTTTTGGTTTCTATAGCAACACAAACGTGCCTGTTCCGTGCATTCAATTCTATCTGTCGGATATTCGTGGTACTAAACGAAAACAGATTGCCATGGCAGTTCTGTACTGGTTGGAAGTATAAAGCACGAAAGGTATAGGTGGCTATTGGTATGAGTTTGAGTGTTGGTAAGAATTTTATTTATTGTCAGTATACGATGTGATTTAATGCGCAGTTTTTCATGGAAATTTATTTGAGATAGTGCTGAGTGAGATAAAAGAAAGGGAAAGGTAACGCAATGGAAATGGAGGGCGTACATGTTTATCAACAAAGGCTTATTGCTCTCTCTGCGGTCCTGCGTGTTTGACAGTGTGCAAGTGTTCACCCTTTTAACACCGATAGTAATTGTAGATGTAATTTATATGTTATCCCTTGTGCGACGAATTGTTTAACTTTAGGCATATCCTTGACACTGTGCATTTGAGGGCCGTAGTTTGTGCACTGTAAACGCAATCAGCCAGGTTTACTTTTTGTGCTCATTAAAACAGTGAATGTTTTCAACACATTTTTATGTATTTTTAAAATCATAGGAGGCCGTTGTGTGTACAGTAAAGAAACGTTTGGTGTACTAATTATGGAAATCAATTTTTTCTTAAAGGACTTCATTGTCAGAAAAGCAATGAAATGGAAATAATGCCGTTGTTAAAATAGCAAAACTGGGACCACTCTTGCCTCTTCTTTCTGCACACTGAAGTTCAACATGTTTTGAAGTTGATAGGGTCAACGGAAAAGACAGCGAAACGGGTGACCCAAAGGAAAGATTACTTTCAGGTCCTTTCCAGGACCAAACAACGAAGCTCATTATTGTTGACTTGCCAAGCAAAAAATTTGATCTGCTAAGGTCAAGATACTTTGATTTGGCTGTTTCTGTGGCTTATACTGACCAGCATGCAGCAAGAAGGAAAGCCAAGATTCTTGAAATTCCACCAAGGAAGTGTACGTGGAGTTGCCTTCAGTCCCAAGGTAAGTATAAGGATTTTTAAGTATAACTATGCTATTGATGACATTGTTGTAACAGTAATATCATACAATCTTGTCGTTCATTTGTTGTGTATGGTTTGAAATTTATGTCTTTCTAAGGGATGAGCAAGAATTTAGGGTGTGTGAGAACAGAATGTTGAGGATGAGAATGAAGTAACAGAGGTTCAAAGAAAATTATGTAAAAAAAAATAACTTTAATGGGTTGTACTCCTTATCTATTTTGTTAGGGTTACCTAGGAAGAAGAATATATATAAAAAAATAGGTTTTGGCAGTAATTGTCAGCACTCTGCCATTTCATGGAAAACAGTTTGAAATAATGTTTCTACTTGGGAACTGCAAGAAAAGAAAGGGAGTAAGTACAGTTTGTGGACATAAATTCCATACATTCTTTTTTTTTGATGTGCATTCTTTGTTGTTATGAAGAAAGGTGAACTTTTCTCTAAGTCTTTCATTGAATAATTCTGAGAGAAAGATTACACTGATACTGTTGTTCTACATAGTTGCTGTACTTCAGAGAGTTAACTTGTTGTTTGTTTGTTTTCGAGGATCGTTACCTCTTCTGTTCGGGCGCATACGATGGCAAGGTAAATCTGTACTCAGCATTACGCATGGAGCTACTCATGTGCTACCAGATCACCACCATGACTCTGGCACGCAACGTCAATGCTGTTCGCTTCACATCGGATGGCTCCAGGGTGAGGGTCATGTCCACATTGAATAGAGGTCTCTTAATAGTCTGTACGTATCAATAAACCACCTTTCTTTTTATTCCAGGTTACTGACTTTAACTTTTCATTCAGATCCGTCATGTTAACTTGAAACATTATTGAAGCAGAATAAGGAAAATTTTTCATACTTATGAAATCACTAGCATTTTCTATCAGTTTTATGTGCTTGCATGTCTGTACATGATTGAGATTTAATAATCCCCCCACTCCAGACTTCACATATATAAGTGTACTCATTGTACTAGGATTTATGTGACTAGAATTTTGTTTGGTTTTTCTCATTATTTCCAAATGGAACAGCTGAAGTTTTAGTATAGTTGTATGTAAGACACAAAGTTCTCATCACTTCGCCTTCTAGTAATACACTGTGAAATTAACAATTCAGATTCACTGGGAAAATATCTGGAGAAACTAATTAGATTTTAGATACTGTTACATGATTTCTCTCTCCTTTGAATTCTTCTTCATAATCCCACCTTCTTTTGTGGCCTTCTTTTGTCTCATCTCATAATGTTATTTTTCTCTTTGTGTTTTCCACTGAGCATTTTTAGTTCAATGGCCACTTGTTTTGCTGTCACAGAATGATGTGTTCCACATTTAGAAATGTAATGATGGCAGATTGTAATTGTTTGATATTGAAAAATCCTTTTTGGTTCAAATATGCAGTTTTATAGTTGGTAATGGTCATGCAGCTGGCTGGATGCAGTAGTGAAGAAGACTTTTCTTTTTGTGGCATTTTGGCTTATTTATACTTTACTGTCATTTTTATCTCCCTCATTGCATAATTTAAATGTGGTTACTTATTTTGAGCCATGCAGTATTATTCCTTTTGTAGCTCTTAATGGATACTCTGTTTTGTGGCAGAGAACTTATTGTTTTTTGTGCGTGTATGGAGGTGTTTTGAGTCAGCACTTGAGATCTGAAGATACTGTTTGTAATTTGAGTCTGTTGACTACTGTGAAGCGTGTTTTTGAGTTATCTTTAGATTGTGGTGGTACTGCTACGAAAAATTATTACATTTTTATTGGCCACAATTGATCGATGTTTCTGTCATTCTGATTTGTGAAACAAGTTTTCAACTCAGAATGTTTATTTTTCTTGTTTCTGAAATGTGGTGGATACTAACAAGTCCATTCTTCTGCATTGTGATGCTGCATCACTGGATTACTAGATCCCATTGTTTCAAAGAGATGTACTGCCTCTTTTTCTTTCATGACTTATCACCCAGGTTCTGATTACCTCATGATGCATTGTGATGTCCCACAAGAACAGTCCTCAGTTACATTGCTGTGAAAATCTCAAGTCTCACATGATGGGTACTACTTTAATTTTGGAAATTCTGTGTTCAGATATTCTTTGCTTATTGCAGACTGCTAACAGGTTTTATAATGTACAACCTTTTAAATGGTAGGTGTCAGTGTGTGGTATTACCACTGTATCGTACAATTAAATGACAACTAATATTGACAAAGAGATGTATACTCAATGTCACTTTTGATGAGTATTGTTGTCATGAAAGTATTCACCTTCTGGCCATATATACACAGTCCAGTGATTCTGCCTTGCCTGGTAACATGGCTGGAAATTGTTTCCCAAAATCTTTCAGTAACGTCTTCATATTGCTTAGAATATACCTTCAAGTGATCCAAAATGAGGCTGTTTAAGGATGCTTTATAGTCTCTTGATCACAATAAAGGTCACACGGGGTCAAATCAGTGAGTGCATTATTTTTTTATGCACATGTCACTATGTAAATACTGTGTGGGAAGGTGCACATTCATGTTACAGAATTAATCTGTTGGTCCACATTGTGCCTTGTTCACTGAAAGCACTGTGAAAAGTGACTAAAAACTTGAAGGGAGAATGGTTTTGAAGGGAAAGGTATATAGTATATGATTCTGTTGATGACGTGCATGCCTTTGATATGCAAATTTGAGGTTTTTGTTCATGGGGTCTCTGGACTTCTCTGTTAGGGGATGTGGTGTTCTTAGTCTTAGTTGTGTTGTAATACCTGATTTCAAAATCAGTCTCTGTTTTCATGAAGAGCTCACATGCTTCGAGCAGTCTTGTGTAGTTAGAGTTTCAAGGTGTAGTTTAGTCACCTAATGGTGTAGGAGTAAAGCACTGGACTTTCAGATTGTGCTCTTCAGGTTTGTGACACTGTTTAGCCTGACAGGTGTTGGCCAGTGTTTGGGACAAATGTACTGCCTCCATCCTCTTCACTTGTACACTGAAGGTGGAGGCAGTAGGTTTCTCTGAAACATAAACTGCCTACTGGACTGCTTGATGTTCCGCTCCTTTCTTGTCTCGTTTGGACAGTCTCATAGCCATGCGACTGTGGACTAGGGTTGGCAAAATTGTGCTATTAGTTCTACACCTCAAATTGGATGCCATTTGCCTGGCCACTTGACCTCAAGCCAGCAAGGTCAAATTACTACTCATGGCTGAAGGAAAGAGAGTGTATGTTAATAACAAATTTTTTGCCAGACCAAGGACAGAACTTAATATTGTATTATAATAAACTGACTTTGGTGTTTGTTTTCCTTTATCCCATCCTTCCACCATTTAGATTTTAGCAGCTACCACAGCTCGTCGACTGGCAGTGGTGGATGTGGAACGAGGGGAACAGTTACTGGCATATGACAACTGTGCATTTAGTGGCAGAGATCGAACTGGCTTGGCTGCAGATCCAGTTTGTCCAAACATGGCTGTCTCTGTCGCTGTAAATGGCAAGGGTCTCACCCTCCTTGATCTCAGGATGCCTTTACCACTTGATTTTGTTTATGATGTAAGTGAATTAAGTAAGCCAGAATTTCATAATGTAATAGTAATAGGTAAAAAAATTGTCTGCATGCCAGTAAGGCATATGTGGGAATGGAGGTATAGCTCCTTGGATTCTTAACCTTGGCACTGGTTGGAAGTAAGTGGTTAGCTTACATCCCAGCTGCTGTAGCTTTGGGTAAGGTGCACCCCACAACATAGTGAGTCGGACACGCAGTCGGTCCCAGATCCAATCTGGACATTGTAGCAGAAAGAGAAATCTCACACCACAGTGAGGAATCAAATCTTGATTCCTTGGTCTTCCATCCCATAGTGTATTCACTGTACCAACTGTACTGCCCCAGTGTCTGTTGTATAATGATAATTTTTCATTTTCAGTTCACCCAGTGGTTCAGTTTGGAGAGTACCTGTCATTAAACAGAGACTTGTGCACTTTAGCCATAGCGTAAAATAAGATCATTCATGTATGAATTATATTGTGTGAGGTCCCTTTTTTTTGATCAGGTACTGCATTTTTCACACATTTTGCATGTATACTTTGCTGTCATATTTACAGACTGGGGTGAACTGTATGAGATGTTAGAACATTTATTCATTCAGATAAAAATGTATTGAAATTGAAATTTATGAGATTTGACACTCTAAACATAAAAAGATTATTGTTGCGTTGTTATGTTTTCAGAAACCTGATAGAGTTTCTAGATGTTCTGTGTTGATTGCATCTGTTTATCCCTCCGCTTCCTTTTTCATCCGTCTGTTGGCATGTTTCATCTCGTCAACTAGCCTACTTGGTAATCTTGATTGGTATGCTGTGTTGAATATCTAACTGTAAGGCTTGAAACATGTTCATGATGTACTGTGTGCTAATTTGTAACTTAATTGAGGATCATCATACCATCACTGCACAACTTAACAGTGTCCTTTGTTATTATGTACATAGTATTCATTCCTGCATGTTTCAGTCCTTTGGACTGTCTTGAGGGAGACATAGTTTGAGTTTTGTATATTTATTTACTTTCTTTATGTCGTTAGAAAACACGGAAGGTTTTGAAATTCACACACGCACGCGCGCGCGCGCGCACACACACACACATAAACATACATAAAACTGTAATTTATATATTTACCTCAACCAAGCAATATAAATGTACTGAAGTATGAAATATAGATAGATCATGATTTGTATAACAGCAAGGCTTCCTGAGAACTCATCTCTTTGCAATAAAAAATTCTGTAAAATACTTTTGAATGTAAAAAAGGTAAAATGCACCCTTATACAGGCACTGAGGCTCTGTACAGGCCATAAGGCCCATAGGGGGATTAGAGGTATAGCTCTATTCTTTCCTAACCATGGCATTAGAAGGGAGTGAGGGGTTAGCCTCACGCCCCGGCTGCCCTTTACCCCCGGGAAAGACCCAGTACCCATTGTACAGGAGGCTGGGTGGGTCCCAGGGCCAGTCTGGACAGGTGTTTAAAATCTTGCCCCCACCGGGATTCGATCCCTGGACCATCCAGCCCATACTTTTGAATGTGATTGGTGTTTATTCCAGTATCAGAGACACTGATTAGTTTATTTGCCTTATTTAGTGATGCTGTCAGTTGCTAACACTATGTAGTGATTGAACTTATGATATGTGGTACCTTTTTTGTATTTGTGTAATTTGTGCATGTTTTCAACCAGTATTTTTAATCATATATTTTACAGATGCTTTTTTTTTTTCTGTAAATATTTTATCTCAATACATGAAACTCTTTCATGGTGGTATAGTATGAGTCCTAGTGCATCATATCCTTCCTGTAAGATGGCCATATTATATTGTATTTATGATGTGCTAATCATTATATAGCCTGTGAATGTTCAGAGGATTTTATGAATTGATTGGTGCAGTTGTCGATGTGCCTAGTATTGATACACTGTTTTTACATGAAAGAACACAACTGCAAGCAGCAGTAGTGTGTTTATTTTAAATGTCTGCACTGATAGTTAATATTCTTATTCTGAGGCAATGCATGGAGTGATAGTCTGTAAGTAAGATGTAGGCAGTGACAGTCTTGTCATTGTATGGAGAATGTGAGAAACAAAAATGTGGTAAGTGCACAATAGGTATTTGCAACAAATAAGCACATTTCCTGTTTTACATATTTCTGTAAGTCCTTTGCACTATTTAACAATTATCATCTCAAGAACAACATATAATTTGGAGAAAATGTACCCAATATTAAATGTTCATATCATATGGTGATACTTGTTTATCTGGTATATGTTTAGATCTGCCGAATATTTATCTAAATTATATGACAGTGTACGTGTACCTACATATAAGTGGGTGGTCTGGATTGTTCAGTTATAACAGAAATTGTGCTGCAGTGATAAAGTTGGTAGGAATGTGTCTTCCTCCTCCATAACCACCACTTCTGCTGCTGCCGCTACCAACACCACCATACCGCCGTAATCGTCATGTGTCATTTATGCTCTTTATTGGTTAGTAAACAGAAAGTTTTAAGTCCACCCATATACTGCCATTTTGAATTTCTTACCAGCTTTTTCTTCTTTTCATGATGTTTTGTACTATTTGATAAACTGTAATGTTCTAAGTCATTTCAAAGGTATTTTTTCTTTGAGTTCTAATTCTAATATTTTTCCTTAATTGGGTGATAAAACCAAGAAGATTGAGTTGGGTTGGGCATGTAGCACATATGGGGTGAGGAGAGGTGCATACAGCATTTTGGTGGAGAAACTTGAGGGAAAGAGTCAGTTGGAAGACTTAGGCATTGATGGGAGATCAATATTAAAGTGGATCTTCAATAAATGGGGTAGGGGTGGGGGACATGGACTGGATTGATCTCACTCAGGATAGAGACAGGTGGCAGATACATGTGGCTGCACTAGTGAACCTTCGAGTTCTATACAATGCAGGGGACCTGTTAGCTTCTCAGGAAGGACTTTGCTCCGTGCATGGGGTACTATTTTTCATGGTATTCTTGTGTAGTCTATTTTACATGGCCAGCCCACTGTGGTAATTTAGGAACATATGTTACCAAATAACATTCAGTTCCATTTATTGTCGGTATTACAAAAAATAGAGGTGTAGCTGATATAGGCTCAGATATTATTGTGAAATGTACTTTTAGCTGCTCAGTGTGCTAACATTTCCTCTTATTTTCAGGCAGAAACTTTAAACTTCCTATACTAAAGAAACATATGTTGACTTTCCCACAGTTACATGGAAGTGTGATACGTGACCTGGCATTTATGCACCCGTCATGGCCCTGGGTGCGTGGACAGCAGAGTGCACTTCTGACAGCAGGTGGTGATGGCACATGCAAAGTCTCTACATTAGATGGAAGGGTCCTGCATGCTTTTCAAGCTGGCCATCAGGTTAATACAGTTTGCCCAACACCTGAGCCATACAATATAGGTGCTGACGATGGATTTTACAGTGAGTGAAAAGTTTGGATTGATAAGCTTCTGTTTACTGTGAAGATGGATGATTGTTATCTGCTTTAGAATGGTAAATAATTCCTTTTACTGTTGATAATTTTATTCAATTGCCACTGGAGAGATTTCGGGAATGTTAGCTGTCTTGGATATTATAAAATAAACTTTCTTAGCAATATACACCAAAGTACACCATTAGGAGGGTTCAAGTGAACCAGGATGGCTTGAAACTAAATGGTACACATCAGCTTCTGGCTTATGCTGATGATGTTAATATACTGGGAGGAAGCATACATACCCTAAAGGAAAATGCAGAAGCTTTAGTAGCTGCTACTAGGGAGACTGGACTGGAATTAAGTGCTGATAAAACTAAGTACATGGTCATGTCTCGAGATCAGAATGCAGGATGAATTCACAGTGTGAGGATTGATAATAGTACCTTCAAGAGGGTGGAAGAGTTTAAATATTTGGAAACAACTTTAACAAAACAAAATTCTATTGCGGAAGAAATTAAGAGCAGATTGAGGTCAGGAAGTGCTTGCTATCACTCAGTGCAGAATCTTTTGTCTTCCAGGTTGCTATCCAAAAATTTAAAGATCAAGATATATAGAACTGTAATTTTGCCTGTTGTTTTGTATGGGTGTGAAACTTGGTCATTGACATTGCGGGAGGAAAG
>Ga0123357_10012099_pt1 | contig 11115 bp, 6 predicted proteins | sample TergutEmb28metaG_FD_89873 | JGI IMG/M metagenome (GOLD analysis project Ga0123357, IMG submission 89873) | Embiratermes neotenicus P4 segment gut microbial communities from Petit-Saut dam, French Guiana - Emb289 P4 | ecosystem: Host-associated > Arthropoda: Insects > Digestive system > Gut ... | reverse complement strand
TTAAGAACATTGTGTATGCTGAGAAGATAAGGAATATCCAGCACCTGCAAGAAAGGATCACATCAGCCATTGAAACTGTAACACAAGACATGATTCAGAAAACATGGCAGGAGATAGAATTTCGTTTGGACGTCTCCAGAGCTACAAATGGTGCACATATTGAAATGTACTAAGGTAAGTCCAAAACTTTAAACTTTTCTGAACATTTTAAGACACCAAACATGTAAATCCGTCTAGTACTTTTTAAGTTATAGCGGTTTCAAATCCCGTCCACCTTTTTCGATAACCCTGTACACAAGAAGAAATGATCACAGATGTGGTTCATGCAACGTAAATCACCATATGCTGTGCAATCATCACAAGACAATTAAGAAATTTTAACAAATAATTTAAAATCCATATGCATGCTCAAAACAATTCCCTATCCCTGCCCAGTATTTAGTCTATTCTTCTAAGATGTGCATACACTCTAATAATTCATATTTCCTTACAGGAAAAGATTGTCCATGACATAATCATAATCTACACGGCTGCGATCTGGCAGGAAACAAGCACTGAACACAATGATTGCATTATGGGAACCAGCTGACAGATATCCACCATGGGACAGCACCTACAATTTGAGAAAAAGGTTTAGAGCATAGAATTAGTGGCTCAAATTACACATATTTATTCAACAGGAATGCCATAGTTTTCCTACGACTCTTGATGGATAATGGCATATGTTGTCTGTTTAAGTTACAATGCTCTGGTAAATATTATGCCTTTACTTTTAAACATACATCCAGCCTCCTATTCAATGGGGATCAGAAGCTCTTTCCCCACAACAGGTAGAGAATATACTCAGAAGAACCTCCACTCCTCCATATGCCACCATGGTATACACAGGGATAACTTTACTTTATGAGACCCCTTTACTATTTGATGTGAGGAGCGGATTATTATGCGTAACTGAACCAGTCCATTACAGAGACAATTAAGATCCATATGTGATATGCAGGTGAGGTTAATACAAACAAGAGATAAGTACTAACAAATTCAAAAGAGTGTAACTAACCCTCTTGTAAGGTTCTATGACTTTCATGTCTATCCTGCGTTCCAAGCCAGCTATAACCACACTGCGCCAACTACGAGCTTCATTTCTCTCTTCTGCCGCACTCAACTCTGGAATAGGAACTGGTGCAGGAGGAGGCTGTCCTAACCCTTTGCAAAATAGTATACCAATTAATGATATCTGTTGGATAACAAAAATAATTAACACATTCATTGCAAATCCTATCACCTGACTGGTTACCATCCTGTCATTTTTACTTACAGATGTTATTCATATCTAGAGAATTTTAAGCAGAGGTGCTGAGGTGTGAAAGAATCACACTATGCAAGGCAACTCAACTTTTGTTTCACTTTTTTCCTTCCATTTCCATTTCCACTGCCAAGACAGGAAGTTCAAAATGTAGTCTTCATTGAAAAATGGCTGCCCCAGCAGGTCAAAATCCCAATATGGGGCCACGGCAGTAAATGTGTTACGAGAAAATGTATGACAAAATCAAAACACTCAATATAGGTTCACAGACTTCAAGAAAGAAACTGTAAATAAAATATTAAATTCAGCATTTTAAAATCATGGCAGGAAGTTAATGAAAAATTCTACAAACCTTAAAAAAAGGCAAGACAGGAGACAGCACGTGTAAGAACAGATCAATGGAAAATGGTTAATTTGCAAGTAACACTAAAGAAAGTTTGCTGTAAATCTATTACTAATTTTCCAGTGGTTTTGAAGTAGGAACAGGGCCAGATGTTGTTGCTGCTAAGCTGCTGTGAATTGTAGTAATATTTATGATAAATAAAAATGTACAACCAAAAATAGCCAATAACAGTAACAACAATTATCATTATTTTACATTGTGACTTAACATTATTTAAAATGCATTTGTTTTAAGTGAGGCTCCTTGTAATGTGAAACCCTAAGCTGTGGATTGTCTAGCTTACAGGCAAGTCCAGTCCTGTGTATGAACATCAACAACGAATATTAAAGCCTTAAGGCACTGCACTAAATTTGATGCTGCTACTATCACATTGGTAATTAACAACTATATATACATGTTATGCTCATAAATGACTACAAATTATCAAGCTCCATAGTTGCATGCTGACAGCATTCCTAACAGAAGACATAAGCTCAGTACTATTAATATGGCTGTTAAATTAAGCTCCACAATTGGTCAGTAATTTGTCCTGGTTGCCCAGCATACCTACCCATTACCAGCAGTTAATGACAAGAATGATTTGCTGTTGTTCCTTTTCTTCCTAATGATTTGTTCTTGCTCCTTTATCTTCCCAATGACTTGTCTTTTCCTTTTTCTACCTAACTGGTATTCTAATTTCCTGATACTAGATCAACCCAAATTTAACCTGACCCATTCTTGTGACAGCTGTACACACAAAATGCTTGAAGGCAAATATAAACAGACAGCATTCAAAAAGTGGTGCAATGTCAGCTTGTGGTGAGTAATCAGTTATACCTGGTAACAGAAATGTGAAAGCAAGTACACCACCACCATCATCATTATCATAACAAAAACATCAATGTTAACAGTGCCCCATAATACGTGAGTATTAACCTTTTGGCGCCTAACGACGACTATAGTGGTCGTACCGCACCGCTAACCTCTAAATGTTGCATTTTATATATCTATTCAACAAATATAGGTACTGAATATTTTAAACACGGTATAAACTCTCCATTTTTTCCTCTTCAAAATGCAGTTTGTTTCATAATTCTAACGGATTTGGTTCCTGTTTTATTCACATTTTATATACAGGGTGTGCTAAAATTTAAAAAAATAATTCTGGTGCCAAAAGGTTAATGAAAATGTATCCAGTGTCTAAAATCTTTGTCACATAAAACTAGCAATAAATGCCATTTATTTTTTCATCCTACATCTAAAACAAAAACTTACGTTCCATTATTGAGTCCTCCATCTCATCAGGGGTGTCCAGGTCAGGTGAAAGAAGTGCATCCAAGTCCGCCTCATCATCAGGTGACATCATATCTGTGTCTGACAAGCGGCTCTCACCTGATGACTCTTCACCATCAGCTGTTGTGTCCCCACCTGATCCACTGCCAGTCAGTATGTCAGCACTTACACGAATCTTACGTCGGCCCCCACGCTGTGGCGCCACTAAACTGCCTGGGCGTTCTAAGAAATGGATGGACATGGCAAGGTTTATTTTATACAAACACCAGTTGACAACAATAAATGTAATTACTGGCAAAATATACATATAATTTACAGTTTATACAAAGTCAGCAACATCATACAAATACCAACCTATTAAGACAACTCAAGAGATAATCATAAAAAATTATACTGTGTGTAAACACAGTGCAACCTCTACCCCTCATTCACCTATGCATTGTTTTCCTGCAAGGATCACTCATTTATTATGGTATCTATAAAAGTGACCACTTTCATGCAACTGCTGTTTGCTCACATTTATTACTCTTTTTTCATGGTCCCTTCCAAAATGATGGATTTGAGTTTGCACTGTATAAAGAACATAATCATCAATCAGCACAAATGGAGTCACACCACTCTATTAGCACTACACTAAAAAATGCAGCGTTAATTTAAGCTAGTGTCTTACTTTAGACCAGTGCAAATGATAACACAGTTATAAATGGAATATCACATTTTCTAAAGTTATAAGAGAAATGATTACCAATATTATGCATCTAAAGGTAAAGGTAAAGGTAAAAAAGGTGAAGTTGTCCCTGTCCACGCCATGGAGGTATACAGGCAGAGTAGAAGTATTCTTTACTCCACACTAGATGGAGGTGAGGGGTCAACTTCATGCCCCAGCCACTTTACCCACAGGAAAGAACTCCAGTACCCATCGAACAGAAGGCTAGGTTCAACCCAGAGCATGCGTGCATGTCTTTCAAGATGATAAATATCTCTTGCCCCTGCCAATATCATCCAACCCATAGCTTGGTCACTATACTGCCTGTGCTATAGTGATTCCCAAAGAAAATGTTCTTACATGATTAACTCCCTTACCTGACATGTTTACAAGGATCAGCACATGCAAGACCACTGTTCCCAAGTTATCAAAACCCCAAGATATTGCTGGATATCTAAACATGTTATAATTCAGTACAGTTTAGTACAACCAAGTTAGTCTACAACATGCTAAAACACAGTGATATGTTTCTATTCCACACAATATTAACCTATGTACTTAGTCAATTATCTGATACAATAAAGTCAGTAACTTGAGGCAACTTAGAAATAAAACTGATTACCAAGACATATACCATGATTAATGTAGTGTGAACTGGTTTTGATTCTTCAAGGAAATAATAACAAATCACTAAAACATTCAGACATAGAAGCAAGCCAACTTACATTTCTTGTTTATAAAACATACAAACAAAAATATCAGAATAATGACCACTCTGAAAACATAGCCATAACAGCAAAACAAATGTAACTTTCCATTCAAGGATGAAAGGGAAATGGTGGTGTCTTATGTAATACTAACACATTTTGAGCCTGTGACATTTCTCACTGATTGGCATTTGTGAAATATCTTATCTATTCAGCATAACCAGTGCAGTTTGTGAATAAAGGCCAGTTACTATGTGAGATTTGAGATATTTATGGCGGTGACCATAAAGATCAATGTGTTCTATGATGTGATGTAGAAGGCACAGCAGGGCCAATCCTGCAGAAGGTGCATGCAGGTTCATTGAAAATGCTGGTAAATCTCTACCACAGTGCACAGTGTTACATCCCAAAAGACAACAATCTTCAGGATGTTACTGTTTATTCGTCATGACACACTTTTACTCCTGAATCATCTTAAACAATAAACATCATAAATGACCTTATCTGAATTAACCTTTAGGAGATGGATATTTTGTGATGTCCTGAGTTTTTCTGGCTTAGATGGGCATTTAAATTGCTACCATGCAAACACAGAGACCACCAAATGGCATGTCAGACCATTCGCCAGTACCTTCTAAAGACCAACATACGGTATTTTAGGATGATAAAGGTTGAAAATTTCCTGTGACAACACAACAGACAAAAGTTTAATCTTCAGAGCAATTTGGTCTCGCATATTATTAGGACCATGCAATAATGGAAAATGTACTGTTTTGCTACATACCAGTGACCTACTGCAGAAATGCTTGGTGATTACATACATACAGACATACACGCATTATTTTCAAACATGTTCCATTTTCTGGCCAAGGGCATGCTACAAGGTATTTTATTTCTTCCAACACGTTCATTTAGCTGAAATTATATGTTAATCCTACAAATAATACAACAATTTAGCAATTATTATTTATCCCTATAAGCAGTTATTTGAAATGCAATACTGAGACCGTGCCATATCTCAGGTGGTTGGATGCTGTTTTCTCACCACAGGCACTGAATTCAGTTCCATGTGACATCATGCAACATTCACAGTGACTCATGCCACTAAATGAGGTTTTCCACAGTTCCCCTGCAAATTATCAATCAACTACTGTTCCATACTCATGTATCACCACTCCACAAGGCATGCAACAGCCCTGACTAAGCAGTGCATTTTTATGTTCTTGGTCTCTCAGTTGGGGGCTTCATCTCAGTACTTGGCTGGATGCAGAGTAAAGTTTACATGCAGTAACAATTACATAATAAACATAAATGCTTAATAGAATTATAAAAAAAAATGATAACATACTTTGCAACAACAAATAATGAAAGAATTAAATATTTTTAACATTTCACCGTGCATTATGTAGATTATTTAATTACACACACCAACACATGCACAACATATGACGCACAACCATAACCAGGCTCATTCTAAACAGTGTAAGACTCACACACAGAAACACGACATGCTGCCACAGCACCAAGTTAACATAATGAAGTAGTTCACGGAATGTTTTAAATTATAACTTTAGCAAGGAATAATATATGCTACCTGAGGATGATCGTGTGATCAAAACATGTAGGAGCGTTTTAAATGTTTTAATGTAAATTTTAGACTTCTTAAATAATACACATATGTGTATGTGCTGGTGTGTGTAATTAAATAAAGAATTAAATATTTAAAATAAAATTTATGTTTCCGTTCACATTTAAAGTAAAATTTGTGTTTCAGGTTGAGACAAATCTTCCAGCCCAATTTTAAAATGACTATCACTCCCTATTTCCTGAAGTACTGATGTACTTCTGAGGGTTCCAGAAGTATGTGCAAATTATATGTACAAAAACCACATACACAGTGACTATTAACTTACTTGGCATTATTCAGTTTACACTACTGTCATATATCACATTCAGATCAAATGGTTTCTCACATTTGTTTCTTTGAGCCATGGCAGCAACAGATGTGTTCATATTGCATTATAAATGTAAGTTTTTTCAAATCAAGTATGCAAATAAAACACAGATCCTATGCCATGCTTTATCTTCTTCATTCATTTATACTATGGAGTAAAGGGTAACTGGTCAGAAAACCTGAAGATAACAGACCACTGGGAAGACCTAAGCATGAGTGGAATGATTATGAAATTTATCTTAACTCTTCTGCACTGAAGGTCAACCACAGTCAAAACAGTGTTCAATTAAAACATAAATAACATGCAAATTATTGGCAGTCATTTAAATTCTCGTCACTTTCTGATTACCCTGGGCATTTACCGTATATTCTCGAATCTAATCTGCACCCTTTTTATGGTTTCAGAGGGCTAAAAAATCAGATGCGGATTAGAATCACGTGCGGATTAGATTCGCGGTCATGAGCTGGATTTTGGAAAAATGATAGAGCCGCTGTACATGCCGTAAGAACAATACAATACAATAATTTATTATTTTATTTATTATTTATGATATATAATATTTATAATTTATTATTCATCAGACTCGCCGTCATCACTTATAACTGAATTGTTATCCGACACCCAGTCACTATCATCAGCTGTGGTGTGTTTTTTACCGCTGGGAGTTAAATGGCCACTTCACACACGGCATGTTAGTCAGGTAACAGTTAAAGCATTGGCAACATCCAATATTATTCAATCAGTCTGCCTTGTAGGCAAAGGGCAGTTGAAGGAAAGGTGCGGATTAGCACCATGAACTAACATTTTTTTTTTAAGAAAGCGGCAAAAACTAGCGCGGATTAGATTCAGGTGCGAATTAGATTCGAGAATATACGGTAATTCCAGCACAAAAGGTTTAGTGAAATATGGCGAAAAAGTGTACAGTGGATTCAATGGACTCATGACAGGATCCAGTAGAAAGGTCTTGTGAGCACAGTAGTGAGTAGGCGGGTCACGCAGAGCCAACGAAATTCTTGATCAGCTCAGTGACTACCATCTTCAGCCCCACCCCCTTCCCCCAACACACACACACACAAGAGCTGGGACTATGAACAAATGGAACTGGTTACAACTGACAACTTGTTGGTGATGCAATGGTGAATTTCAACATTTTTTGCGTCACAAAGAGAATATTCTTATTTCATTACACTCATCACAAACACATACTTCAGAAATTAAACTTGCATTCACAAAATTCATAATACTGTGATAATGCAATGAAAAATAAACACTAAAAGTATCATGGTATTATGAAGAGCATGCACTTGCTCTCCCCATTTCCTAGCCAGGATAAAACATACACCATATTAAGAATAAAAGAAACACATGCACAATGATTCTTATTTTTATTTGCAGTCAGAAATAATGCTGATGCTACAAATATAAAAACACATATACTGTTCCAAGCACAAGGAAAGAAGCATTTTGATCAACACCTAGTTAGTTGCATACCTTAATCTAAATTAGAATAACAAGCAGCTCAATGCTTAAATTTACTGAATATTAACTAAAATTACAAAGAAACTTGCTCAACATTAAACCACACAAATTAGCTGATGTTAAAGACATTCAGAAAGCATGCACCCTGAAAATAAATGTGCCACTTAACAACAGTGGCATTATAATATTTACACTAGCATTCATGCCAGCCAAATATTGACCACTGCTACAATGTAACTAATTATTGGTAAGATGGCAGAGAATGGTTTAGTGGTTTTAGAACCCTAAGCAGTAAGGATGAGTTAAAAGAATTTCAGCACACGCAGAAAGCTCATTCCACTACTCCCTTCTTAATTTAACTAGGAAGGTGAAAAATGGAAGTGAGCAGCAAATGCAGCCACAAAACCCATTACAAATACCCATATTTCCACCAAAAAATGGAATGAGAGTTGAGTTAATCCTTGTACCATTTCATTTTAAGAACAAGCACTTCAAGAGGCCAAGTTCCCATATTTCATCACCAAGGATTGATCCATGACCAACCTTGATGGATTTCCACTGAACCATTGGGGTTGACACTGGGGGCTGCTCTGCCTGAAGTCTGATGCTGCAGTGTGATGGGATCAAGCAGTAGCACAGGTCCTCCGACAAGCTCCACACCTTCACTGTCCTTGCTAGAATTATCACTTACTTTTACACTAGATTCTGATAAACTCCTCAATTTTCGTTGAGGTTTAGGACACGGAGGGCTTTTAATGGGCTGATCTTGAGAAGAATTCAGCTTGCCACAGGTTTTTGTGACCAGTCTAGTACGTACTTTAGGAACAAGCTGATGATCATCATCCCCTTGCTGTTCGCTATGTACCTCAACTGAAGTTACTATCTTGTTCTGTACATCCACTGCTTGCGATATTCTTCCAAAAACTGTGCTTGTATTAGAATTAGCATAGTTACGTCTCTCTTCAAATTCTAATACTGAATCTTGTGTGTCTTGGGTAACACATATACTTGGTGAATTTTCACCTGGCACCTGTAAATCCTCACCTGTAGGACTCTCCATATTTTGCAGACTTTGGGACAACGCTATCTTTCGAAGACCTGATCTACCAGCACCAGATTTATCTTTGATAAGAGGGCTTTCTACAAATAGCCCCTCTACAACACGTCCACCAAAGTCCTTTTTTGCTAAACGTTTTGAATTACGACGTTCAAAAATGAAATTTGAATCCTCCTTAAAATAATCACTATTAAAATCACTAGACATTCCAGGATCCAAATTGGCGTGATTTTCAATATCCACACTTGAGGCAATGTTTTTCTGGTGAGATGCTACAAGTTTTAAGTCATGTGATGAGAAAGCTTCGGTAAGATTTGCTGATGAATGGGGTGGTGCTTGAGGTAAGGTGTCAGGCAACACTTCAATAGCAGCTCTGTTACCATACAAGTTTGGCAACACAGTATCTTCAGGATTTGGAGTTAATACTCGACGAAGGCTACATTTCAAGCCATCAGAATGTTCAGATGTTACATTAGCATTTCTGCTCACATCTGTTAAATCTTCTTTTTTGTTGTGCTCAGTTGGAACATCATCTTGAAAATTTGGTGCGGAACTTTCAATAGGTAAGTGGGGCTCATTTATTACACTGATAACTTCTTCAGAATGTTCTACAGTGTTTCACGAAAAAGAAAAAAGAACATAAAATAAGACACATACTTCAAGGGAAAAAGAAAACAATAACAAAACTGATCATTTAAGACCAACACTGTCTGTATTTTAACTTAAAATGTACTGCTCAGGACCTAGCTCTGTGGCTCCATTTCCTCTACACTTCTCCAAATTCTGGGGCCACAAAGCTGAGTCCCGAATTATGAATGAATGCATGCATTCCTAAGCAGAAAACACTAAAATTAAAAATAAATCACTCAGACCTTAATAATAATAATATTCACTATAAAGTGTAAAGCTCTATTCAACACAAAAAAAAAAGTATAATTCAATGCTTCTTATGGTAGTGAATTTGAAAATTTCTGACTGCTTGGATGTGTCGCCATGTAATCTGGTAATATTTCATCAGTGTTTCTTACATATCTGTTACCCAGCATGTTTCTCCAAAACAATGACAAATATCTGTCACAGAGCATGATGTCACATCCCAGAATATAGTAATATTCAAATTCTGATGCATTTACTGCAGAAATAAGCACGTCTCCAATACTGAAAGCAAAGAACTGTGTGCGTGCCACTGCATTTATCAAGAGCAATGTAAGGACAACCCTTCCATGAAATCATTTCAGAATTCATGTTTCCTTTTAAGATCTATTATGGTACAACTACACAAAACAATAACACTTCATTTTGTACCATCAACTGCACAAAAGCAAGCAGCACTATACATGATTATGTCAAAGAACTGGGAATGTAATACTGGCATCCTCAAACAGCTTGTGACATTATCCAGGTCTAGTACATTCCAGTTTGCAGAAAATTTGAAAGGCCCTGAGAGACGCAAAAAAAATTTACATTATGTAGAATTAATAATGCTGATCCAAATCAAGAAGTCTGACACAAAAACAAGAGCAATACATACACTGCAGTTAAGCATCATTACTATGATTCCCTTAAAGTTAACTTAACCATCTGCACGTAAAAAACCTCTGGATTTACAATTACATCTAAAACTATACATACATACATATAAACACTACAATATAATGTAAAACAAATACTGAACTAATCACTGTTCCCAATTACAAGCACGATACAAATTCATTCTCCAAAAGTTCAATGCCATGTCACTAAATCAGAAGAATTAGCATGTCACAAAGTATCTTTCATTTGGCATTGTTCACTAAACCATAGTGCTATTTCAAGCAGTTGTGGTAACATACATAAACACAATTCACTGTACTGAAGCTAACAAAAGGTGCAATTTTCATCCAGAGTAGAGTAGTGACATCATTATTTCATGCAGTGATTATATAATACACTTTCACTTTTTGCACATGTACGAATGAAACAATTCTGCCAGTTCTTTATAATTTACACACTTCATGTAATGGAGGGTGGCTTCAGTGGTCTAGGGGTAGCGTGCTGGCCTTTAGTACCCAAGTTCGCGAGTTCAAACCCGGCCGAAGCCGTCGGATTTTTAGGGCGAAAAAATCCTCAGCACACCTTCCTTCGGAGGGGAAGTAAAGCTGTCGGTCCCATGTCGTAGATTTGCGGCATGTAAAAGATCCCTAAATTTAAGTGGAAGTCGGAATTTAGGCAAAATTACTACCGGACATCTTTC
>Ga0123357_10012098_pt1 | contig 11116 bp, 6 predicted proteins | sample TergutEmb28metaG_FD_89873 | JGI IMG/M metagenome (GOLD analysis project Ga0123357, IMG submission 89873) | Embiratermes neotenicus P4 segment gut microbial communities from Petit-Saut dam, French Guiana - Emb289 P4 | ecosystem: Host-associated > Arthropoda: Insects > Digestive system > Gut ... | reverse complement strand
AGGAAAATATTTGGACCTAGGAGGGACGAGGTAACGGGGGAATGGAGGAGATTGCATAACGAGGAGCTAAATGACTTGTACTCCTCACCCAATATTGTGCGGGTGATAAAATCGAGAAGAATGCGATGGGCTGGGCATGTGGCGCGTATGGGTGAGGAGAGGAGGGTGTACAGGGTCTTGGTGGGGTAACCGGAGGGAAGGAGACCACTGGGGAGACCTAGGCGTAGATGGGCGGATAATATTAGGATGGATCTCTAGGAGGTGGTATGTGGGTATATGGAGTGGATTGGGCTGGCCCAGGATAGAGACGGTTGGCGGACGCTTGTGATTGCGGTAATGAACCTTCGGGTTCCGTGAAATGCGGGAAGTTTCTTGACTAGCTGCAGACCAGTTAGCTTCTCAAGAAGGACTCTGCACCGTGGAGTAAGTAATATATACACATATATACATACATACGTACATACATACATATGATCGTAACCTTTCAACTTTGGACTTTGTCCAGTGTCCAGTGCTCAAAAAATACCTCAACACGCCGTTCTGTGGTAAATATGTCCGACCTCACGCAAATATCTGACGGGCACACCATTTCAGCTTGGCTCTAAAGTTAAAGCTATTCTAAAAGTTTGAGCCAAAGGGTTAGGACAGATTTGTCTTTAAATCTGTTGCATGAGGACAAGGAACGACACTGCGCCCGAAATATTATGCTACAATATTTATTTGAAACACAGGAGGACGCCAAAATTTCGAAGCGCGAATGGCTCCAAACGTGAAATGCCAACGTCAGAATAACAGCAACTCATATCAAAATATACTGATCACTCAACACATCAGCTTGCAGCTAGCTTACACATCCCTGGCAGTTCCCCGTGCAGACTAATTTAGCTAAGTGCAGCACCTGCAGTGAAGTGGCCATCTCATCTTGTAGTTTACTGGCAAGCGAGTACACAAGGAGAGGATACGCAATCTCGCACCTTGGCGTCGCCACACATCATTTCCGCAACACGATCACACTTCCTACACTGACTGGATGGCCGGCAGCGATAAACGACAGTGGGGAACAATGCGATCTTGCAGGCGGTAGCAAAGCTCTGGGTGTGTGTTGCGTAAATATGAACAGGAAGGACAGCATGAAGCGAGCGATATCACTTAGGGCTGGTACATCCGGCTGTCTGGCAGGTTAATTGACATTATGGGCTATGAAGTGAGCGCTCTGTATTAAGCCTGCTACTGACAGGAAGGAAAAGATGAAACTGTAGCCTAAGGGATCTTCCTGAAATGTCCACAGAGCTACACTGATGTAACTCTGCGAAACGCAATCCTTGAGAAAGATTCCTTCATTTGGTAAAGGAAACCCTCGCCTTTGTTGAAAACCCAAGATCCATTCCGGTGTTCACAAGCGTTCGCCATTGGACTGTATCAGGGCCTGATCAATGTAGTCAAAATCGCCCTTCTCTCCTTCCCCTAACGTCAGTTTTAACATCCTTCCATCTACGCCTAGCTTATCCAAGTGATCTCTACCCTTTACATGTTCCTTCTAAATTCTTTTAATCTTGTTCCTATCTTCCTGCAAATGTCAGGGCCGGGTTGAGAAATTTCTGGGTCAAATGCAAAAGTGTATTTTGTGATCCCTACGTACGACTACTCCTGAACTGACAATACAAATTCAGCATACACCCAGAATATGTGACACAAAATCCGAAAAACAAACATCATTTCTACTCCTCTCCGCCCCACCGGGGTCCCATGAAGATGCAAAATTGTGTTAGCTTTTAAATGGTCTGGCTGCAGTTTCCGACATAATAACCCCAACGGAAAGAGCATATATAAAATCCAAGTTAGTTTTGCACCTTAGTTAATTCTTCTAGCATTGTTTACTAATCTCAGTTATTTAAAAACTCTTCCATCATCTGAAAGGAATCCTAATGAATGATAGAATTATTTGTAAAATCATAAACGGGATAGACTGCTGAAGGAAATCGTCATAGCCTGTTTGAGGAAATGTCCGAACGTTTGCGTGGAGCGGCCGAGGAAAACTATGAAGTCCTCGTCCAGGATATCTAGTACCGGGGGCCGGTATGTGAAACTGGTACCTCCCGAATGAAAGGTTGGAAGGCTGACAACTAGACCGAAATAATCCTTTACTGCAAGAATTGCAACTTCGTATGCTCTAAACGTAATAGATGTTCGTCTCTGAGTTATCACATCAAGGGTTAGCCGTTTCACTTAATGACACAGTTTCTAAGGTCACCCTCTAAAAAATATGTTTTCAAAAGAAGCTATATTTATTTGCCTCTCATGAAGAACTACACTGCTCCAGATGAACTCCGGAAACAGGAGCTTCTATTTCATTTCACTGAGGCAAGTCACATCTTGAATACACAAGCCAACAATTTTGTTCCGGGAGACAGTCAACATAATTAAGACAGAAAATGTTTTCTTCTTTATATTTTCCTGCCTCGAAGTGGTTTTCATCTTCGGCAACTAAATATAACAGACATATCCATAGTTCTACATGAGATATGGCATGATGTTGACGTCAGTTATAATTGCATTACTCAGAGAATGTATGTCAAAAGCTAATTTACGTTAACAATGTAGGTACTCTAACGTAAATTGCTGCATTAACGTTACTGAGTACCTTTTATTAACCTGGGTACTTGCATGAGAGATCGAATCACTGTCAGACATAAAGGAAAACACGAGCAGAAACCCCAGGGGAAAAAGTCAGTGGTCTGCGTTCGATTCGAAACCAAAACACTGATGTTTTATTCACCCAGTGCCGTACCACCCTTACGTTACATAGACTAGTTTTATTTCCAGCTGCTGCACAAAGCTTAGTTTCTGAGTCCCTACAAGTTTCGGCCACACATTTATCTTGCGGCACGATTATTCGTGGAGTATATACATCGCGTATCACAACCATGGGTCTCCACTCCACCGAAAACAAGAGATGTCTAATGTTGCAATATATCTGGAGACAGCTCTTCTACAGATTTATATTTTAAATTTTAATACTTGACTTGCACTTTAATCTGAATAATTTTCAGTAATACTTTTCCTCAATTTACTCTTGTGTAATGCTGATGTATGTATGTTTATCATTTACTGAAATATGATACGACTCTTGTGTCTGTATAACATTGTAACTCCCTGATGCTGGCTGCAATAGGTGGCCGAAACATGTAAAAGCTCAAAAACTAAGCTTTGTGCAGTATTTGGCAACAAAACTATTGTGTAAAAGTAAACTTCACAAAATCATCGTCATCGTCTGTCACGAGTTAGGTCTCGATAGACCTGTTTCGGTCTCTTCAACTGTCTTCCCAGTCGTCTTCGTCCATTTGATCTATAATTCAGCATTATTTTTGGCATCCTGTTGCTCTTCATTCTTGTTACATGTCGTAGCAAATCTTCTTAGTTTCCCGTCAATCGGTTCTATTTTCAACTCTCCAAAATTTCTTTATTCCTTTGTTGGTCAAAACAAGGGTATACCCGGCTGTTCTACTGAAAAAGTCATCTAATTGATGTAAATCGGAATGTGTATAACATTAAATATATTACGAGTACATATTTAATTTACATGTAAGTTGTCAAACTTGCATTATGTTACAGTCTATAAATTCTCATTGCACTAAACCGAAAAACAAAAGCCGATCGAAACCTGACGTCGCACTTCTAAAGAATAACATCTTCCTTAGTGCTAAACTGAACGAAGTAAATGAGGTCATAGCCCCTCATTACTGGATTCACAATAATAGCATCCAGAAGCAACATCTTCAGAAACAATTGCTATAAAAGTAGAAACCTTGTGATTACGATCTAATAAACAAGACATGCACAATACATATAACGTAACATTTAGGCGCGTTCGTTCAACCGTTGCTGCAGTGGAAAACTGATAAGTACATATTCTGAGTTTGTGTTTGTAGCCTTAGTTATCCAGCACGCAATGTGCATGCGCCATATTGCCATCTGTGGCCAGTCCGGCTCTACAATATTTTTCCATATAATCTTCATGTGAAATACCCCCGTCGGTGTAACAAACACAGTATCTAACAACATCTTCAATCAAAACCGAAACACACATTTTACGAAAAATTGTATAACGTGGTAACATTGCGACCCTGAACCCGGATCATCTTCAGGCCATTATACAAGAATGTGCATGTATATGGAAACTAAATGACATAAGATGGTGATCTCTACTTCTACACTGAAAATACACATAAAATTGTAATCACCGTTCCTTCTATGACGTTACGGCAGTCAACTGTAAAGTAGTCAAACACAGAACGGATCTACAGTTAGCCCCGATAACTGTAAAAATATAATTCCGTTCCATAATATATTATAATTAAATAGCTCTCTATATATCAATATCAATAGACATATCATCCGCCTTAATAGTATAGTAACTGATTGCGTTGCTTATTCAATGTTCCTTTCTTATTCTTCCTGTTCCGAATCATATTTACTTTTTTTGACGTTTTGCTAACCGTGTATCTCAGTATATTCATCTCAGTAATTAACCAACTTGATGCACAAAATTTTTGTTTCACAATAAGTTTATTTCAAGCCTCTACATGTTTCGAGCACATGTGCTCGAAACATGTAGAGGCTTGAAATAAACTTATTGTAAAACAAAAATTTTGTGCATCAAGTTGGTTAATTACTGAGATAAATAAATCATATTTACTTGTTATGTACTGATCAGCTCTCAGTAACTTCATTGAAATACCTTCGGAACATCATTAATATAAACCTGAATCTATGAGGACTTTATTTTATTCCATAAACACAACATAATTTCAATACAAAAGAAACTGCATCTCAAATTATTAATTGGCAATACTTCGGGACACGTGATGACAAACCGGCAGCATGCAGTACACAAGCACTTTTATTCTTAATACACTTGTTACGTATTATCACAGTTCACATCGAACAAATACATCACCTCCACTTATGAGAAGTATTGTCCTGGGTATTTTTAAAAACAGTTCAAACCACAGAACAGTTATGTTTTAAATGTTCGTTGGCTTTTTGTAATCGATTTGACCGTTTTACACTTTACACATATTTTAATGTATTTTTAATATAAAAAGGGAAAATCTCCAACTTATGGTATTTAGTTTTTGTAAACATTCGTACTCTTGTGTCATGGCCCGATGATGGCCAGAGTTCAGGGTCGAAACTAGCTGTAACGTAATAAAATTGTTAGTAAAATGTGTGTTGTTGTGATTGAAAATACTGACACATATTGTTTTTCCACATTGTCTCATAAACGGCACGATTTAAAAAAAAGTTTTGAATACCGAACGTGTGTTTTGATTGTCTCTACAACTTTTGTGTGAAACGTTTCCCTTTCTAAGAAAAACTGGGCGAGATATTATAATAAAATGCACTGAGGTCTTCTTGTAAAGAGTCCTTTATTCCTGTCAGATTTTAATCAAATTTGAATTTTCTCTACAGATTTTGGAAAAATACTCAATATTAATTTTCATAAAAATCTGTCCTGCGGGAGCTGAGATATTCCATGCGTACAGACAGACATAAATGACGAAGTTAATAGTTGCTTTTCGTAATTTTGCTAAACGGCCTAATACAACTTTCATGCAAGAAACCTTCAAAGCTTACAATTTATAGAATTCTTTATCTCAAAATAAACTTTTACTCGCAAGGTAACCGTGAAAATTAAATCTGTTCCTGTGTTCAGTAAATCAGTAGGCCATGAATGCGTATGGGAGAGTGGAGGTACATACCCAAGCGTTCTTATAAACGGCAACAGGTAGAGGTAATTTTTAGCTTCATGTTTTGGCTGCTTTATTTCCAAGAAGAAATCCCCTTTAGGATCTGAATAAGGAGCTACATGAGCCCCAGAATCGACCTCGATATGGCAGAGAGAAAAATCCATGCCCGCGCCTGAAACCCAAACCTTAAGGCCTCCAGTCAACCAAGTCGTAGACTAGTCGCTATGTTAACACTTATTTATGGCTTGTAAAGGAAACAGAGCCGATCCCAGAGGCCACGCGGTCTAAGGCGTGGGTCTGCGGCCGCTCGCTTGCTGGGATTGTAAGTTCGAATCCCTCCGGGGCATGGATGTCTGTCTCTTGTGATTGTTGTGTGTTGGTAGATAGAGGTCTCTGCGTCGGGCTGATCACTCATCCAGAGGAGTCCTACCGAGTGTGGTGTGTCTGAGTGTGATCGTGAATCCTCGATGATGAGGGGCCCTTGGCCCACTGGGGGCTGTTGCGACCTGTTTGAAAGAAAGGTACAGAACTAGTGACCGAGCGAAGGGTTTCGTTAAGAGAATTTCGTTTATTACACAGTAAGCTATTATTTGCAAGACCAATCAGTCCCTTTGAATAATTAAACGGCTTAAACATCAAACATTACAGATAGGGTAAGTGAACAAAGACCAGATTAATCTAAGGGGCTGCAGACTTTGATTTTAATTCGAACTGTTAAATGGGTTTAATTTTGAAGCTCAGAAATTCCCGCCATTTCTGCCCATAGGCTTAGACACACATGTACACTCCCCTGGCTCTACAGCATATGACTGATAATACAAACACTGGCCGCCCTACGTATCATAAAAACCGAGTTAAACAATGTGTTTACTTTTGCCTCAAAAACGGCAACAGCTGCTGCTTCTGTTCGGAAACTGGAAGCTGGATATGCCTGCGTTTCATTTCCTCTCTCTACTTAGCTTGATTAATTTGCTAATGTCGGACCCGAAATAATACAAATTGGCGTATACAGTACATGCATAGTATAGGCTGCGTTCTATAGTAATGCTGACGTCATTAATCAAACTCCATCCCCCTGCATATCCCCGTCAGCCCTTTCCGAAACTTCCATTACACTGCAATGTCACTCGTTGTACTGATGTAGCTTATTTTGAATATCCCTGAGACCATATTAAGCCACCACCCCAACCCACCTCCAGCTCCCTCTACCGCATTTACAAAACCACGACAACAGACTGCAAGCACCAAACTTTCAACTGCTGAAGGGGTTGAATAATATGCTGAAGGGGGTTAATTCGTAAAGTCAACAAGGGTTTTTCTGTCATTATATAAGTTATACTACGTCCTCCGTATGGCTAAACTGAGTTAGGTAAGACTAACCTAACGCTTTTTGTCCTTTGATCCCTTGTGAACAGAAAGGGAGAGGAAAATTGTTAACATATGTGGAACTGATAAAGTTTACACACGCTGCTTTGATCGGAAACTTAGGTGAATGATGCATATTTCTGTGTATGGGTCAGAGGAAAATTTTAGATTCAACTTTGAAATTCCTATTCCCACTATTTAAGTTATTTTATTTATGCAATCAAGTGGATAAAATAAGCAGAGCATGTAGCAAGCATGGTCGATGTTATATATGCAAGAAAATGTTAGTCGAAAAGCCTCAAAATAAGATGACAAAATAATATTAAAATCGGTATTTAAAAAGTAGGGTGCAAAGAAACGGTTTTAATTCATACTGCACAGGATTCTGACTGCTGGATTTCGTACGTAAAGACGTTGATTATTATCCAAATTCCATAAAGATTAGATTTTCTTCAATTTCTTGTCTACCTATCCGAATAACTACGAGCTAATCGTCAATCGGTTGAAGAATAAATTCCTCGTATTTTGTGGAAAGTTTGCGATAATAGCCTCACATAAAGATGCCTCTCTAAATTATTGTGTACAGAAGAGTCAGCAGTCGCACAGATGGTCACAAGACTTCTAGGCACATTCGCAAAACTGCGAAAGGTATTTGCTTCGTCATGTTTGTCTGTCGACATAGAAAAACTCGGTTCCCAATGGACAGATTTTCATGAAAATTTATATTTCAGTATTTTTCGAACATATGTCGAGAAAATTCAAGTTTCATTAAAATCTGACAACATAAACTGGCACTGCACATGAACACGTATGTACATTTATGATATCTCGTTCAATTCTTCTTAGAATGAAAAATGCTTCAGATAAAAGTTGTAGAGAAAATCAAAACACACAATTTACATTCAGTAACAATTTTTCCAGAAATCCTGATTTTTATGAGGTACTGTTGAAAAATGTGGTACAGCCAGACAGACCACAGGTAACAATATGATAATGCATCTGCTATGCATGCGGGACAACTAAGGCTACAGACACATACCTAAAATATTAATTTTTTTTTTTTTGCTTTTCCACGGCAACAATGGTTAGACGAACACACCCCAATGTCTAGTTATGCGAACATTGCCTGCCTTGTCGATCTGAAGGAACATTAAATTTCAGTGCCATATTCATAAGAGCCTACAACAGGTCTGCGTTCATAAATTACTGCATATCGAATAAGACGAAGATAAATTTAAATCATCCTAAAGTACAAGATTTTCCATAACTTAAAATACGATTTTTCAAAAGTTGTTGGTGCAGCACATAACTTTAGGTAAATAGATATGAATCCGAGAATGAAAAACGGAATATATCCTTTGGCTGAATGGCTGGGAATATCCTTGTACAGGCGTTTTCGTAACATTATGAAAAGCCATTATTAGCTTCACCATGCATGTCCGTCCGTCCGTCCGCACGGAACAACTCAGCAACCATTGGACGGATTTTTATGAAATTTGATATTCAGTATTTTTCATAAATCTGGCGAGAAAAATTCAAGTTTCTTTACAACCTGACAAGAGTGACAGGTGTTTTACATGAATCCAATATACTTTTATGATCATATCTCACTCAGTTCTTCTTAGAATGAGACATTTTACAGACAAAAGTTGTAGAGATATAACACATGCTTTATGTTAAATAGCCTTTTTCGAAAATCGTACCGTTTTTGAGACAAAGTGGAAAAAACTGTACAGCCGGACAGGACAAAGATGACAATATGGCGCATGCGCATTTCATGCCGGATGCCTAAGGCTACAAATATAAACTCAGAATATGTAAAAATTATTGCTTTTTCACTGCAAAAATGATTGCACGAACGCGTCTCAGTGTTACGGTACATGTACATTGCCTGCATTGTTTAACTGACCGTCTGGGTCTGCAATTAAAATTGGTTTATACTAAGTAGGAATTGAAATGTACTGATTGAAGTGTGAGTGGGACGTGGTATTTCGTTAAAAGTAACAGATGTAATTTATTTATAATTACTTTCACTTCGATATCGCGCTGCTTAGTATTATGAAACTAGAGTTGCATTCGAGAATTAATGACAAAAACGCGCATAATGTTGTTAAATGTCAAGAAATTAGTATGCAAATGAAGTTCACAACAGTAAAAACGGATCTCTCATTTTGGATGTCAGCTATTCATCTTCAGTTTTACGTTTGTCGGATTTCGAATCAGGAGCCAGCACTCCGTAAAACGTTCTACGAAACCTACATTTTATCTAGAAATCTAAAGAAGGAAGTTCACTGACATGAGCTTCACATGCACTTTTAATGTAGTAGTGCCAAATACGCAAAGACTCATCTTATTAAACTCAGTCTTCATGTTAGAATCACAAATACACTGCAAGAAATGCGAGTTTTGAATGTCTGAAAGTGATGATGTAGTAGCCTTCAGTGATACATTGCTGCGTCATTACACAATTATTTTCGGAACTCTCAAAGTACTGTGGTAACTTCATCTACAGGTTCAAGCTTGTCCGTCAGTATGTGGACACCACAATACATCGAAACTCCAGAAAACTACATGCCTAAGATAAGAACGTAATGGCGCAAGAAACTTGCGTCTTCAAGGCATTAAATATTTGTATGTCTAACGTATTGTGTCTGTAACTCCAGTCGCTCCTCCGACAATCCAGAAGGCTCAGCTCCTTCTCTCTGTACTGCTGTGAAACCTCCTTAGAAGACTACAACGACCTGCCTGTCACTTCGCTTTCTCAGAATCTCTTGTGGTTTTGTCTAGTAGGTCAACGAAGTGCTGAAGTTTGTAAAGCAGTGCTACCAGTACCAGCACGTTGAATCACGTAGAATGCAGTGAAAGTCGGTAGTACGGTCCACAGGCACATTAACATTAAGTCTGAGCAAGGAACTTAGTGTGGAAAGGACGGCATGCCTATAAACTTCATTTGCTTGTAAAGTCACCAAGAGTCTCATTCAAGTTTCAGTATCACTCCGTTTTGCCCTCTATGCGATGAGACCCATTTGCCAAAATTACTCCCCGCTAGAAATTTTGATTAGCCTGCGCAAGAGAAAGAAGTCTCCACGTATCAGCGTCCACGCTAGTAAGTTATTTGTGGGATCGTAACATTCCAAAATTATCCAATCGAAATTCAGGCAATTATGACACTTGATTTGGTAATTAGGACGGCCTTTTTGCTGTTGTTCTGTCGAAAACTTGGATCGTGGTATCAAATAACAATTAGGGCACAGATCCATATCCACGTCCTTTCTGCATTGTGTTCTATATTTAGAGGCCTCTCATTGGGCCTCTTCGAAATAACCTACCAAATAGCAAAAATATTCTTACTTTAAAAAAACATCTCCATATTGCAAAGGGCCAGATGTCAGGATCAGAGTAAGCGGTGGGCTAGCCGGGCAGCTGCCCGGGGCGTCCACTTATAAAGGTTGCTAAGACGTCACTAAATGATCTTTAACAGGTATTAAAAGAAATTCCGGGTGTGTTCCAAACCGTTAGTTTGATGGAGAATGGGAAGGGAGAGTTCTTCTTATTTTGTGGTTTGATGGTTAACCTCTCTGTCTGATGTGTTCCAGCGCTATTAAACATCTTCAGAAATGTGATTTGAGGAGACATTATGTTAAAAAACATGTGGGTCAGATTGAATGGCAAATGATAGAATGTGGTAAGAATTTGCACACTTAATATACAATTCTGCAGCGACAAGCAAGTTTGATCAACTCTCTGCAGTAACAAGCGTGAAATAACTAACTAAAGTTTGGGGAATTTTGCTTCGAGAAATTTTTCCGAACTTGAGAAACTCCGGCCAGAAATATGTATGTTACTTTGCAAGTACGTATATCAGAAACTAAAGTCTTTGGCGATGAAAGTTATCAAAAAGCAAGAAAAAATCATGAATTAATAAAGGCAATATGTAGAATCGTCTTCTTCTTCTTCTTCTTCTTCTTCTTCTTCTTCTTCTTCTTCTTCTTCTTCTTCTT
>Ga0123357_10012097_pt1 | contig 11116 bp, 11 predicted proteins | sample TergutEmb28metaG_FD_89873 | JGI IMG/M metagenome (GOLD analysis project Ga0123357, IMG submission 89873) | Embiratermes neotenicus P4 segment gut microbial communities from Petit-Saut dam, French Guiana - Emb289 P4 | ecosystem: Host-associated > Arthropoda: Insects > Digestive system > Gut ... | reverse complement strand
TTGCGAAATCAGATAATTGTTCTGCGAAATCGTGTTTCTGTTGATTGTATTTTTTCATTGCTTTTTACTCCTCTGTTGAGTCATCAATCAGAGCCTGTCGATGGCCGTACTTTGGCTGCATAGGTTCCGCTACTCAAAAGAGAAAGCTCGGATTTTGCTGCTCGCTGAAAAATAGCTTCCCCGTATTGCCTTACATGTTCAAGCAAAGCCAAATTTTTTGCATCATGGCGAATCAAATCAAATTGGTAAGGCAAGCTTGTATCTTCCAACAGGCTGTGTATCTGCATAATATCGCCCATCGTAAGCCCGTCCCCATAGAGCATTATGTCAACGTCGCTGTTGGCTCGCGCAAATCCCATGGCGCGAGAGCCGAACAGAACCGCTTTCTCGACGCAAGGAACGGTTTGCAAGATTGCGCATATCTGCGCCAGCGCGTCATGCGACAACCCGCTCTTCATGAGAAGCGGCCCTTGAGTTCCATTGCAAGCGCTTCGTAATTTTGGAACCTCAGTTTCCATCTCAAATCGGAATGCATAGCTTTCACCCCAAGGCTTTTCGCAGCGCCGCGCAGATCTGTTCGACCTCCTCCTCGCTCAGGCCGGGATGCAACGGCAGAGTCATAAGTTCGCGATACAGGCGCTCGGTCACGGGCAGGGCTGTTTGCCCCCCGCCGTAGCGGCTGAGCAGATGGTTGGGCTTGTAATGCATGCCTGTGGGGATGCCGGCTTCGGCCAAAGCGGCTTGCAGCGCATCGCGACGGCCGTGCAGCACACGCACAGGCATGATGTGCGGGATGATGAACGCTTCCGGCTCACTTCGGAAGAAGGCCAGATCAGGGAGATCGGCCAGACGCTCCCTGTAGATGGCGGCCAGACGCACGCGTTGGGGAGCGAATTCGTTTTCCAGGCGGCGGAGTTGCACACGGCCGACAGCGGCCATGATGTTGCTCATGTGGTAGCGGTAGCCCTGGTCGGTGACATCAAAATCCCAACTGCGCGCGCCTGCGTAACGGGCTTGGGTATCGTTCTGTACGGCGAGCAGACGCGCATCGCTACAGCGGCGGATCGCTTCCAGATCCGCAGTGACGATGCAGCCGCCCTCGCCGCAGGTGATGTTCTTGATGCCGTCGAAACTGAAGCAGACAATATCGCCGAAACTGCCGATGCGGCGGCCTTTGTGGCGGCAGCCGAAGGCGTGCGCCGCGTCTTCAATGACTCGCAGCGTGTGTTTTCGGGCGAAGTCGTAGGTTGCGTCGAGTCCGGCGGGGTTACTCGCGTAATGCACGGGCATGATGGCGCGCGTACGCGGGGTGATGCGCGTTTCGGCATCCTTGAGGTCCAGGGTGGCGCTGTCCTCAAGCGCATCGCAGGCCACGGGCACACAACCCGCCGCACTGACGGCCTGGAAGGACGCCACAAAGGTCAGCGACGGCACAAGCACCTCGCAACCGGGTTCCACCACAGCCTGCACAGCAAGATGCAGGGCGGCGGTGCCGCTGTTGACGGCCATGACCTGATCCGGCGCACGGTCAAGGTAGGCGGCGAGCTCTTCTTCAAAAAGCCGCACTTCCGTGCCCATGCCAAGGTAGCCGTCTTCGACGAGCACACGGCGTACGCCCTCAGCTTCGCCTTCTCCCACTATGGAACGCGACAGTCGAATATACATATGCCTCGCATACGTTATGTGATGCCGGAAATATCCATGCCCGCGAGCAGGCTGTCCAAATCCAGCAGGATGAGCAGCCGGTCGTCCAGTTTGCCTACACCCTTGATATATTCCGAACCCACACCGGAAACAACGGCGGGAGCAGGTTCCACCGTGCCCGCCGGAATGCGCAGCACTTCAGAAACCGCGTCCACCAGGAAGCCGACGATTTTGCTGGAACCGAACTCCATGACGATGATGCGTGTCTGGCTGTCACGCTCAACGGCAGGCAGATTGAAACGTTTACGCATGTCGATGACGGGGATGACCTTGCCGCGCAGATTGATCACGCCCTCAATGCAGGCCGGCGCGCGGGGCACGGTGGTGATCTGCATCAGGCGTATGATCTCCTGAACGCTCAAGATGTCCACGCCGAATTCCTCCTCGGCGATATGAAAGGTCACAAGCTGCAAGAGTTCCGCATCCTTGTGGCCGAGTTCACGAGCATGTTGCACGGAAGGAGAATCGTCTATCGTGCTCATTGTGCCTCCTTAACGAGTAATAATGATCTAAAAGTCGATTTTCAGCTTCAGGCCCATGCCGAACGACCCGGCGTGGTCCTTGCTGTGGCCTGTTTGTTCCGGCCGCAGCACAGTGGCGCCGAGCTGGTATTCCGGGCCGACCCTGAGTTCCACATCCTCATCGGGATGAAAGTCCGCATAAGCGCCCGCGCGGCGTTCTTCTCTGAGAGCCGTAGCGCCGGCGTTGCCGGCGGCATCGTTATTCGGGCGCCAGCCTGTGCTTTCCTTGGTGAATTCACCGTGTACGGGCACTTTGCCCCCCAGCAGGGGCCGCTTGTCTTCCGGCGGACGCATTTTATCCAAATCATCCAGTTGCGCAGGCGGCAGGCGTTTAGCGGAAAGCGTTGCGTTATGCCGCAGGTAGCGCCCGGCCGGCGCGAACGGCGCGAACGTGGTCTGCTGGAGCGTGGAGTTTATGGATTCACGCCAGCGGACGTCCTGAGCGCTTCTGTCCGGCGCCTGAAAATCCCAGCCGGGCCGGGCAGCGTTTTTGGACGGCGTGACAGGGAGTGTTTGCGGCGCTGCCGGGGCAGCGGCATATGCCGAAAACATCGCAAAAAGCCCTGCGCAGATGCAGACCAACATGCCGAGGGCAAGCAGACGCGCTCGCCTCAGGTATGCAGTATGTCGAGAACAAGCCATAAAGTCAGCTTAGCACATCCCGGCGCGTTGCGCCAGAGCGTGTTGCACAAGTTAATCCAGCCGGTTGTGGCATCCCAGGCTCCTTTTGTTGCGGAGAGCGCTTTGGGTGATGACATAGGCGGCCTGGCAGCCGTGGAACAGATCCACGAGACGCTTCGACACCGGGGTACGCTTGTAAAAATCGTGGATATTGCGCGAAAGATCGCGCAGCTCTTCAAAAGCCCTGTGCAGGCGGCTGGTTGTACGTGAAATGCCGACATAATTCCACATGATGTGGCGTATGCCTGCCCAATCCTGCGCGATCAGGGCCGGGTCGTCGTTTTGTTCGTTCCCGGCGGATTCCCAGTCAGGAATGCTTTGCATCAGACGTTTGGACAGCGCTTTGCGCGAATGAATCCGCCGGGCGGCGTCCCTGCCCGCGCAGATCCCCCAAAGCAGGGCTTCAAGCAGGGAGGTGCTCGCCAGGCGGTTTGCGCCATGTACGCCGGTGCAGGCGCATTCACCGATGGCATACAATCCTTCCAGCGAAGTGCGGCCATGCAGATCGCTTAAAATGCCCCCGCAGAAATAGTGAGCCGCCGGCACGACGGGAATGGGCTCTTTGCGCATGTCGACGCCGATTTCCGCGCAGGATTGGAAGACGGTGGGAAAACGGCGCAGCAAATCGTGTTCCACGCGGGTGGCGTCAAGATGGAGAAAGGGCTGCCCGGTAAGCAGCATTTCCTCCAGCATGGCTTTAGCAACCACATCGCGGGGCGCCAGATCGCCACGCTTGTCGTAGCGCGGCATGAGCGGCTTGCCGGCATGGTCCAGCAGGTGCGCGCCCTCGCCGCGCAAGGCTTCCGTAATCAGGGGCCGGCGCGGGGCAAGACGATGGTACAAGGCGGTAGGATGAAACTGCACAAACTCCAGATTGTGCAAGGCAAGTCCGGCGCGCGAGGCCATGGAAAGACCCGAGCCCACGGCGCCGGCCGCGTTGGTGCTGTGCAGATACAACTGCCCGATGCCGCCCGTAGCCAGGATGGTCTGGTGGGCGAGCAAGGTTTCCGTCCGGCCGCTTGTTTCGTTGAACACATACGCGCCCAGGCAGCGGTTTTGCGTCTGGTAACGGTAGCTCAAGGCCTGGCTGTGATGGCGCACAGTGAGCAAATCAATGGCGGTGCGCCCGGGCAGGATACGGATATTCGGGCTGACGGCCACAGCGTTTTTCAAATGTTCCATGATGGCGCGGCCGGTGTAGTCCGCGCAGAACAAAATGCGCGCTACGCTGTGGCCGCCTTCGCGCGTACGCAGGAAGCGTCCATCGGGCCGGCGTTCAAAAGGCACCTGAACTCTTTCGAACAACATGCGTTCCACGGCTTCCGGACCTTTGCGGCACAAATGGCGTACGGCTTTCACATGGTTGTTGCGATGTCCGGCTGCCAGGATGTCCCGCTCCAGAGCAGAAGCATCGTCCGCATCCGGGGCTTTGTAGACGATGCCGCCTTGGGCCAGTTCAGAATTGCCGCCTTCGGACTGCGGACTGCCGGCTATGAGGACAACCTCGCAGCCCGCGTCCGCCAAGGTGAGCGCCGCCGTGCAGCCCGCAATGCCGGCGCCGATGACCATGGCCTGCGTGGAAGGTCTGTGCGTGTTCATACACGACTCTCTTTGCTGATGCGCATGCTGAAATCGGCAGCAGGGGCGGAGTGGGTGATGCGGCCGACAGAAATAAAGTCAGGCCGCCTGGGAGAGGCCAGAGCCAGGGTGCGGATGTTTTCAAGCGTCACGCCGCCGCTGATTTCCGCCTCCACCTGGGGCGGAATGAGAGGCAGCGCCGTGGCTAGGGCCGGGATATCCATATTGTCGAGCATCACGCGCTCCACATCGCTGTCCAGGGCTTCGCGCAGTTCTGCAAGGTTACGGCATTCCACTTCAACAGGCGGGCAGTCCGCGCCGTACACGCCGCGCAAGAGCGCGACCGCGTCGCGGATCGAACCGGCGGCGTCAATGTGGTTGTCCTTGATCATCAGCATTTCGGACAGGGTACGGCGGTGGTTATGCCCGCCGCCTGCCAGCACGGCGTATTTGTCAGGCCAACGCAAACCGGGCATGGTCTTGCGGGTGTCCAGCAGCTTGACGCCCGTGCCCTCCAGTTCGTTAACATAGCGTCGGGTAAGATGGGCGATGCCGGAAAGACGGCTGAGAAAATTCAACATGACGCGCTCGGCCTGCAGCAGCCCGCGCGCGCTGCCTTCTATCTGGACAAGTTCGCGTCCGGGCGCCGCGAGTTCGCCTTCCGCGACGAGCGCCCGCCATTGCCATGCCGCCCGGGGCGGCTCGCAGCGCTCCATGATCAGGGGGATGAGCGGCAAGCCGGCGACAAGGCTGCTTTCTTTGGCGACAATCAGGGCATGCGCCCGCGCTTCGTGCGGAAAAATGCCCTGAGAAGTCAAATCCGCACCGTCTTCCGCCAAGGCCAGATCCAGGGCGGCGTTGAGAAAGACGCGCGCCCCGCCGGCGAAAAATTCCGTGAAACGTGTATAATCCATTTGCGTATCCTGTTTTTGGGTATAGGGGGCTGTCTTCCGGGCGTCAACAGACTTTTTGCATTACAAGGCCGGCGGCGGCCCGTCGCCGGGCGCTTTGGAGCCGGGAGGAGCCTTGGAATCCGGCGGCGTCTTGGAACCCGAAGGTGCCTTGGAACCCGAAGGCGCCTTGCCGCCGGAAGGAGGCGGCGCAGGCTTGCGAGGGGGAGACGCGGGAGACATCCTCGGCCTGCCCACCTGCACCTGCGGATACACATCGACCGGAAACTGCTGCTGATTTTGCACGGCAGGAGGAGGCGGCGTGACCCTGACGATTCTGTCGCCGCTTTCGGGGTCTATGGTGACTTTTCCCGCGCCGCCTGGGGTGCCGGTCGTATACTCCTCGGCCGCGCCGGACACGGCGGCGGCAAGCGCTACGCACAGGAACACTCCACAAAAAAGTCGTTTCAGCACACTATTTCTCCCACTTGCCGGGTACGGGACACAAAGCTTCCATTTTTGAGGAATTGCTGCATGGGATACCTCCCCTTGCGTGCAGGAGAAAATACACCGGATACAGGGCTATTGGCAAACGTGCGGAGTTGCATGGCGGCTTGCCCATCAAGCAGGTAATTTTTGCAGGTGTGTTGACCTGAGGGCATCGTATGCGCTAAGCTGCGCATTCAGTGGAGTATTTATGCGCAGAAACGATACTCCGAGGAGCATATATGGAACAATCGCGCAGAACTTTTTTGAAAGTAGGCGCCGGAGCCGTAGTCGCTTCGGCTTTTGGAGGACTCGGATTCAACCTTGCGCCTGTACAGGCATATGCCCAGCAGGCAAAGCTTCAGTGGACAAAGCAAACAACCACTATCTGCTGTTATTGCGCCGTGGGGTGCGGGCTTATCGTCAGCGCCGGCGACCCGGCGCGGGATCCCAAAACGACCGGGCGTGTCGTCAATATTGAAGGGGATCCGGATCATCCGATCAACGAGGGTGGCGTGTGCGCCAAAGGGGCCGCGCTCCTGCAGATCGCGGAAAACGACCAGCGGCCTAAAAAGCCTTTGTACCGCGCTCCAAACAGCACGGAATGGAAAGAAGTTTCCTGGGACTGGGCGCTGGGTGAAATTGCCGCCCGCGTCAAAAAAACCCGCGATGCGAGCTTTATGCAGAAAAACGCTGCGGGCGAAGTCGTCAATCGCACGGAGGCTATGGCTTCCTTCGGCTCGGCAGCCATAGACAACGAGGAGTGCTGGACGCTTCAGGCCATGATGCGCAGCCTCGGCCTGGTGTTTATCGAACACCAGGCGCGTCTCTGACACAGCACCACGGTACCGGCTCTGGCAGAGTCGTTCGGACGCGGCGCGATGACGAATCACTGGAATGATCTCGCCAACAGCGATTGCATACTTATCATGGGCAGCAATGCTGCGGAAAACCATCCCATCTGTTTCAAATGGGTACTCAAAGCGCAGGATGCGGGCGCCACCGTCATCCACGTTGATCCGCGCTTTACGCGCACTTCCTCCAAATGCGACATCTACGCCCCCCTACGGATCGGCACGGATATCCCCTTTCTTGGCGGCATGATCAACTATATCCTGAAAAACAAGCTCTATATGACGGAGTATGTGCGCGACTATACCAACGCGGCGCACATTGTGAGTGAAAAATACAGCTTCAAGGACGGCGTCTTCTCCGGCCTTGATGTCCAAGGCAGACGGTATGACAAGTCAAGTTGGGCTTTCGAACTGGATGACAAGGGCGTGCCCAAGCGCGATACCGACTTCAAGCATCCGCGCTGCGTACTGAACCTGCTGGCCAAGCACTATGAGCGCTACACTCCGGCCAGGGTTGTGGAGGCCACGGGCACGTCTGAAAAAGACCTGCTCAGGGTCTACGAGGCATTCGCGGCTACGGGCAAGCCGGACAAGGCCGGCACGATCCTCTACGCTATGGGCTGGACGCAGAAAAGCGTGGGTGTGCAGAACATCCGCGCCATGGCCATGATTCAGCTCCTGCTCGGCAACATCGGCGTTGCCGGCGGCGGCGTGAATGCGCTGCGCGGCGAATCCAACGTGCAGGGTTCCACCGACCAGGGGCTGCTGGCCACAAACTGGCCCGGCTACCTGCCCGTGCCCAACAGCAAGCAGGCCAGCCTGGACGCGTACAATGCCGCTGCCGCCAAATCGAACGACCCCATGAGCGTCAACTGGTGGCAAAACCGGCCCAAGTACTCGGCAAGCCTCATCAAGTCCTTGTATCCGTCGGAAGAACCGGCCGCCGCCTACGACTATCTGCCGCGTGTCGACGCGGGCAAGAAAGGCACCGATTATTTCTGGATGGCTATTTTCGACTACATGATGCGCGGCAGCGTCAAGGGGCTTTTCGCCTGGGGCATGAATCCCGCCTGCGGCGGCGCCAATGCGGGCAAAAACCGCAAGGCCATGACCAAACTCGACTGGTTGGTCAACGTCAATCTCTTCGACAACGAAACCGCTTCCTTCTGGCGCGGCCCCGGCATGGACCCCAAGAAGATCGCCACGGAAGTCTTCTTCCTGCCCTGCTGCTGTTCGGTTGAAAAGGCCGGCTCGGTCACCAATTCCGGCCGCTGGATGCAATGGCGCGAAGCGGGCGCCAAACCCTACGGGGAAACCAAGCCCGATGGCGACATCATGGTCGAGTTGCTGGAAAAAATCCGCGCCCTGTACAAAAAAGACGGTGGCGTCTTTGCGGATGCCATCCTCAAGCTGGGGCTGGACGATTGGATGGAAGGGCATGAATTCTCGCCCGTCAAGGTCGCCAAACTTATGAACGGCTATTTCACGCGTGATGTGGAAGTGGCTGGGCAAAAGTTCACCAAGGGCCAGCAGGTGCCGTCTTTTGCCCTGCTCACGGCCGATGGATCGACCGCCAGCGGCGACTGGATGCATGCCGGTTCCTGGACGGACAAAGGCAATATGATGGCCCGCCGCGACACAACCCAGACCCCGGAACAAAAGCGCGTCGGCCTCTTCCCCAACTGGAGCTTTGCGTGGCCGCTGAACCGGCGCATCCTCTATAACCGCGCCTCCGTGGACAAGACCGGCAAGCCCTGGAATCCGGCAAAATCCGTTATTGAATGGAAAAACGGCACCTGGACGGGCGATGTGGTGGACGGCGGCGGCGACCCCGGCGCCAAGCATCCTTTCATCATGCAAGCGGACGGCTTTGGCGCGATTTACGGCCCTGGCCGCGAAGACGGCCCCTTCCCCGAACACTACGAACCGCTGGAATCCCCATTCAAGCAGCACATGTTCTCGAAGCAGTCCGTCAACCCCGTGGCCTACATGGCTCAGAACGAACCGCTCGCGACGGCGGATCCGAAATATCCTTATATCGGAACAACCTACAGGGTGACGGAACACTGGCAGACCGGTCTTATGACCCGGCGCTGCGGCTGGCTGGTGGAAGCCGAACCCCAGATCTTTGCCGAGCTTGATCCTGTGCTGGCAAAGGCGAAAAACATCAAGAACGGCGACAAGGTCAAGGTCAGCAGCATACGCGGCAGTGTTGCCGCAACGGCTATTGTCACCGAGCGCCTGCAGCCGCTCAAGGCTAACGGAAAGATGGTGCATACGGTAGGCGTGCCTTGGCACTACGGCTGGCTTGTGCCCAAAAACGGCGGCGACAGCGCCAACCTGCTCACGCCCGCCGTCGGCGACCCCAACACCGGCATCCCGGAAACCAAAGCCTTCATGGTCAACATCGAGAAGGCATAGGAGCTGGCCATGGCAAAAATGTTCTTCGTCGATCTGACCCGTTGCATCGCCTGTCGTTCCTGCCAGGTCGCATGCAAACAATGGAAGAATCTTCCGGCTGAGGAAACCGTCAATGTCGGTTCCCACCAGAATCCGCCGGATCTGTCATTTATCACCTTAAAAACCGTACATTTTATTGAAAAGGGCAAGGCTGGAGACATGCAGTGGCTCTTTTTCCCCGAACAGTGCCGCCACTGCACGGATCCCCCCTGTATGGGGCAGGCCGATACCGACAAGGAGGGCGCGGTTCTCCAGGATAAGGACACCGGCGCCGTTATCTTCACCGAGCTTACCGAACAGGTGGACGGTGACGGCGTACGCAAAGCCTGTCCCTATGACATCCCTCGCAAGCAGAAGAACGGCAAACGTCTTTCCAAGTGCGACATGTGCATAGACCGTGTGCGCGAAGGCAAACTGCCCGCCTGTGTGCTTTCGTGCGCCACGGGCTGCATGCACTTCGGCGATGAAAAGGAGATGGAAGCGCTTGCCAAGCAACGTCTGGCGATCGTGCGGAAAAAACATCCCAAGGCCGTGCTTGGCGACCCTGACAGTGTGCGCGTCATCTATCTCTTCCAGGAGGATCCCAAAACCTACCACGCCAAGGCTGTGGCCGACATCAGCGCCCATCCCATGACAAGGCGGGGGATGTTCGCCAAGGCTCTGGGTTTACAGCACAGGGCCTGATCGACTTGAATGTATTGAGAAATAGAAGGGATCCGCAGCTTTAAAGCCTGCGAGATCCCTTCTATTTCTTCGAGAATTTTGGGGACACATTACTATAAGGCACTAGGATGAAAGCGAGCGCATCATTGCCTCGCGCAGGATTGCATTGATTCGTGTCTGGTAGCCCCTGCCTTGCCGCCTCAGCCATGCCATCACGTCCGCATCAATGCGCACTGTAGTCGAAGTTTTCACCGGCTTGAGAAAGGGATTGCGGTTGCCGTTTTTGAAAAACTCGTCAGTCAACGGCGGAATATCACTGTAGTCGATTTCACGGGTTTCCAGCGCCTTCAGCCGTGCCAGTTGTGTCTCGGTCAGCGGCGGCAGGTTGTTCAGGTCAACTTCCTTACGAAACATGTTGTTGGTAGTTTTGCTCATAGCGTTTTCTCTCATTCGTGTCGGCATGTCGGGCCGAGATAATGCGGATGACCTCGGCGCCGTCTTCATCGTCGTGGAGTGTGTGCGCCACCAGCAACAGCATGAAGCCGGAAGCCATGCCCAAGGTTTGCCAACGGAGTTCACCACCTTCAATGCGGTCTTGCTTCAAGATGGCAAATGGATCCCCAAAGGCATGGATGGCGGTATCAAAGTCCACGCCGTGCTTGCGCATGTTCATGTCCTCCTTCGCCAAGTCCCACTCAAATCTCATTTTCATAGCTTACTGTAGTATATTTTTTGTAGTAACACAATGAAGGAATCTGACAGCACCCCGCCGTGCCCGCGAAGAGGAGGCAGCTTACTATGAAAAAACATACAGCAAGTTAGCGTAGAAGAATTTGACCGCAAGTTCGACGCCGGAGAAAGCGTTCTGGAACATTTTGACCTGGATAACCCCAGCCATCCCAATAAGAAGCAGCGTCTGACACTTGACCTCCCAAGCTGGACAATATCAGCCCTGGATAAAGAAGCCGGCCGTATTGGCATAACTCGCCAATCGTTGATAAAAACCCTCATTGATAACGGACTACGTGCAACGGGACACAGCAACGCGCCGTAGAGCTTTTTCGGCTACTGCGTCCCGCATCCCCGTCCCCTGCTCCCCGCCTACGCGGGGACAGTCATGCAGGGGCAGGCTTCACGGGACGACCCCCATTCCCCTCCAAGGGAGGAAAACCACCCCGCCCTTCGGGCACCCCTCCAGAGGAGGGGAATTTAGGGGTGGTGGGGAATTTAGGAGTGGTGGAGAATTTGCCCCATTCCCCTCCCTTGGAGGGGTGCCCGA
>Ga0123357_10012095_pt1 | contig 11116 bp, 8 predicted proteins | sample TergutEmb28metaG_FD_89873 | JGI IMG/M metagenome (GOLD analysis project Ga0123357, IMG submission 89873) | Embiratermes neotenicus P4 segment gut microbial communities from Petit-Saut dam, French Guiana - Emb289 P4 | ecosystem: Host-associated > Arthropoda: Insects > Digestive system > Gut ... | reverse complement strand
TTGTGTGGAATCTGTACCTTGGTTGGGGAGATATGATTTACATCTCCTTATGTGTAATTTAAGGGTGATTGGGGGGGTTTACAGACAGACACATTTAGGGGGGGGGGGGAGAAGAGCGAGAGGTATTTTGATTGATAACACTGTAGGTTGGTAAGATTATATAGTATCAGTGGTACATGAGTGAAGCATGAGTATGGAGCATTGCTGGAACAGTAGTGAGAAGAGGGTGGGGGTGGGGGTCAGTGAAATGCTGAAAGAGGAACCTGTCCCAATGCCTCTTTTCTTCACCAGAGATCATACATGGACTTGCCTGGGATCAGACTCAGGCCTCTGGTGAGAGGTTAATGTCTGCCTGAGCAATGGCATTCTGGATGATACGTACATTTTTAGTCTTCATATAAGCATTTATTGATTTCTCATGTGTAAGTGCAGAAAGCAAATTACAGTGTTACTACTGTTTCCTGATCTTAACCTTTTAAGGGACAGTTTTTAGACGTCTCCCACAACAGTATTTGTATGAAACATTGTGAGGTGGTGAGTGAGTGAACGCTAAATTGCAGATAGATTTAAGGTGTGTTTCTGGAACCAGTTTTTCTCCTGAACTTCATAGTTCAGAAAGAAGCTGAAATTTTATTGTCAGATTGTTCACATTGTAATGCTTTCTGCAGGAGGTGAATAATCCAGCTGTGAATGATGCCATAGAAGCAGTTGAACCACATTCCTTGGAGGGTTTGTGGGAATTGGGAGCATTTGGTTTGCAGGTCCCACAGGATCTGGGTGGCTTAGGACTCAGTAACACCCAGTATGCACGCCTGGTGGAGATTGTGGGTGGTCATGATTTGGGTGTAGGAATCACTCTTGGTGCACACCAGTCCATTGGCTTCAAGGTAACGCAGTTGCATTAGTTTCATGTTTGTTTAATGTTTTTGAAGTGACATAGTTTTTGTTCCAAACCATATTAACACTTTGTCACAGAAGACAACATCAGTTGACATATGGCGTGATGCTGGGAAAACCAAACCTCACCTAAGGTCACTGGTCAAGAACATGCAAAGGAGTAGGTGGCTATTACGCCCCTGGTGTTTTTAAGAGTACACTTGGAATTCAGTTGTGGCACCAAAGTAGTAATGGGGTGACAGCAGGCACTGACTGATTGATTAGTCATATCTTGAAAGTAGGTGTAAACATCATATTATTGAAGTCTTAACGTCTTTTAATCTTGTTCTGCTGAGCTCTTAACATCATGCTGTACATGTTATATGGCATTGTTGCTGTGCACCTACCATCGTGGGTATGTCTACCAAATTAACTTTCTGAGCCTTTTCAGACTTGTTAAATGCATACTTCCATCTGTGGTGAATTTATGATCTTCAAGTTGAATGCTGCATGAGTTGGTGTGATGCGAGCATGCTAGAATTGTATATGGGAGTTTTCTGGTTTGAATCCTGGCTGGTCATTGGGTCTCTTGACTGAAGTTTTGATTTAGGTTTATCATCATTTTCCTTAGTCATGCCAGGCAAATTCCAGTCTGGACCTTCATTCAGCCATGACCAATTCCAAATTGTTTACAATTTGTTGTTAGTCAGTCAAGCAACAGTTTAGTAGTCTGAGTTGCTGCTCTAATTCTAAAATAAAGCACAAAAAGAATTCAAGACGGGCCTGTCTGCTGTTTTGTACACATGTGCTGTATGTAGAATTCATTGCCTTACCATGGTCATCAGAGAGATAGTAAAATTGTTATCAACAAATTTTTCCCAAACTTGTTTTGTTCAGTTTCGTAAAAGTTTTATGTGTAATTCAGTTTGTGTTTGCCTTATTTTGATTCCATACTTAAGGATAGTTGCAAAATAAGTTGATATAGCGGGTATGGCCAGTCAGGAGGTACTTAGGAGTGTAAATGTTAGTTCTCTGCTATCAGTAGCAGTAACATCGTGTCTGTATAAAAGCATGAAATGAGTGTCTCAGTCATGAAATTGAAACTTTTTAAAGCAGACAGGTCTTCTCTTTTCTCTTGGGTAACTATGGTGATGTGTGAAAATCCACATGCACTGGCCAATGAAGAGCTATGCTGGTGGGGCTGTAAGCTACTGTTAGTATTACACATGCCACACAGGTTGAAGTGTAGGGGCCAAATGAAATGTATCTGTTCTGGGTTGGTGGAGGTGTGGTGTTAGGCTGTCACCTTAGAAAATGGCAAATGTTATGAAACGTAATGATGAATGACAAAGGGATAACTTGGAGAAATGATTAAGGAAAGTTTGTGAGGAAAATTATGTACATCTTGCTCGGTTTATTCAGGAAAGGAAGAATAAAACAATTGGAAATGAAATGCAGTAGGAGAAATATAGTATGGCAGTTGCAGAATTTCATGAAATGGTATGGAAACATGACTGAATAGTGGATGTGACTTTGTTCTGTAGCAGTACGTATATTATGTTTGGCCTGTCAGTCTTGGTTAATAGATGTAGCATGTCCGCTGAAAGTTGGATGCAGTTATCATTGATTTCCTCCTCTGAGTGGCACTGCTGATTGCGAATGGTAGCTGTTGCTAAAATTATTCACACAACAGTGCAGCAGCTTGTAGCATCATAGTAAGTACTGGTATTTGTTGTTGTGTTGACTGAGAATAGCTTTTTATGGCTGTAATATGTGTTCCAGTTTGAACACAACGTGATGGACAAAGTCAAGAAACCCTGTAATCATAACAATGAAGTTTTATGCAACACAACCTTGAGAAGTATCATGGCAACAGTGATTGCTTTTGAAACTTGCTTTATCATGTCAAACTTCATGCTGTTAGCTAATAACCTGTTGTTTATCACATTAATCTTTGCAGCGTGTAGTTTTATATGGCCATAGCAGGTCTGGTGGCAGGATTATTTTTACACTGCATGTATTGGCAAATCTTATCACTAGTTCTGGTTTTCTTACTCGTTACTGGAAATAGGTGTATGCGGTAAAATGCTGTATTAAAAACTTAATGGAAGAAAAGAAATTGAAACATAAATATTATCATACTGCTTATCTAAAAAAATGTGGTGTTCTAGGTTTGAAAGCAGATTCCTCTATTTATGTAAAATGTTATGTTACTAAAAGAGGACAGTTTGTACGCTTCTACAAATGTGACTTGATAAATTTTGAGTTTAAGTATCAGTGCACAAGCCAACAGCTTTGAGTTTGAGCCTTTTCTTTGTGGAGTGTACTCAACAGTGGAACTTTTATGGTATAAATGTACCTATGTGAATCACACAATTCACTGGTCTTTTGCCAACGGATGTATGTCTTGTAGAGACAATAGCCTTTCACTGTTGTTAATGTCTGTGTAAGTATCAGCAGAAGTCGTCTTAATACAGCCCCTATTGCATTGCATTAGAGTATCTAGAAGCCATGTGGTTTTGGCTTCAACCTGAAATAAACCAAAAGACTGGAAACTTCATAGACTTTGAACACAGAAATATTATTCAAGTTGCAAGAGCATTGGAAATAATATCTTTGAGTGTATAATCACAATAGTTTTGTATGTAGCTGCCCATAATTTAGCCTTCAGAGGATGTTCTGGTATTTTATGTACAACTCATAATGGTATCTGGTTTAGTCAAACCTATTACCAAATTTGATCCACTCTCTCAGTATCATCTTAGTTGTACTTTGATGAAAAAAGAAATAACCACCATTTGTTACATTCTGTTCAAGATGAGTAAGTGCCATGGGAAACAAAGTAAGACAGACCTTTAGAGATGTGATAAATATTATTCAATTTTAGTTGACCATACTCCTGACTAATAATGTTAGGAGCAAATGTCTGTTATGTGCTTTGTCCATACAAGCAGTTTGAACGATACAATTAGAGAATATTTCGTAACACTTGAATTATGTGATGACTCTACAGGCAAAAGATAAAGGCTGCTGAAAGGCTGGAAATGTTTGACTGCCATGGCCAAAGCTACGACAGTGGAACATCAAGGAGTGCAGGCAGCTATTTTTCATTAAAACCTTGCAGCTTTTTCTGATCCTTGTGGAAACCACAATTGAAATTTTCTTCTTGGAGATGTTGTGAAGTCGTTTGTTATAGCAGTTAACTTCACTGGAACTTTACAAAAATCTGTACCTCATTAGCAATGTCAACATCTCATTGGGATATTTAAACAATGAAAAGTGTTTGTGTCCAAAACTCCTGTCAGAAACAATATGGAAATGTTGTATAAAATGTGACATCTGATGATAAAGTGAAAAGCAAGGTAATTTCAGTTGAACAGCAGTTTACAACATTTGAATTTATTGGAAGCCCAACTATTTGGTATGACTTTTGTAAAAGTAATTTTTGTCAGTAAACTGCTACAAGTCCCACCAAGCACATAGAATTTGGCAACAGTTAATCTGAAAGAGATTTTACTGTGTTTTGAAAAATATGGGGATACTAGGTTTACAAATTATTTGGTCAAAACTAAATAAATTGTGGATAAATGTAGAATTGGAATTCTGAACAGCTCCTCGAAGCAATAAAAGATGGCTAGCCAGTGAGCCATTAGAAGATGGCAAAGATAGTTTTAGAATTAACTGTTTCTGAAGATAGTTGATACCACAATACTGTAATATCTCTCAAACAAAGTTTGAAATGTATGATACACATGGTGAAATATATGGTTTAGTTTGATATCAGCAAATTAGCTGTAATGGATGAAATGAATACTTTAAAAAGTGGTAAATATTTTCGTCTGGCTTTGGAAGGAGGTCTAGATGTAATGGATTTGAGGAAGTGAAAATGTTAAGTATTATACCAGAGAACTGCAAAAGCTTAAATGCAATAAAGTATATTACCAGTAATGAGCTCTCTGAAATGTGTACAGATGTGACTATAGCTTTAAAGATATTGCAAACAACCGTTGTCAGTGGCTTTGGTGCAAAGTTTGTTCGTGAGACTAAAACTTACGGAAAACTACATACAGTCAGTGGCACTTTTATTAATTATTGTTATCAATCAAACGTGAAACAGTGAACAGTTTAAATATAATGATATAATCTGTTAATTTGCTTCCAAAGGAGCCAGGAAAATTTAATGAAGTCCTATTTAAATATCTATTTTGAAACTGTTCATGTTTTTTTAAATTTTTTGTGATGTATTACAGCATTATTTTTGTATCTGATGTGAATACATTTTACTCTTTCTCCCTTTTCCTCTTTTTTTGTGTTTGTATCCTGGCCCCGTACAACACATTTACACCCAGTCCTGCTAGTATTGACACCTGAAACTGTTACAGGGTATCCTGTTGTTTGGAACTCCTGAACAGAAAGCAAAATACTTACCGCGAGTGACAACAGGAAAAGAAGTGGCTGCGTTCTGTCTCACAGAGCCTTCGTCAGGTAGTGATGCAGGCTCCATCAAGTGAGTATGCTATGATCAGCTGCAATTCTATTTTAGTGACATGCTATATAAGTAGTTATCTAGATACATACATAAATAAACACCATAAAAAGCCTTTAAATAAAATATTTGATACACAAAATATTAATCATTGCATTTCATTAACTTCTAATATGATATGTTTATATTTGACTTGCTGGGAAAAAATCTTTATACTTAGTAGTTTATGAGTTACACAGAACTGAAAATTTTTAAAAGAAGTTTTGTAAAATTCATTTTAACAATTTCACACTGATTCATAGGATGGTGGTTGATGCATTCTCTCATGTTGATTGATTTAATGATGCATGTTCTTCTTGGGATATTTGAAGGTAATTCACATGGTCAAAATATTCTCATTTGTCTGGGAACTTTACAATTTGTCACTGTTTTCAATGAAGTACACTCATTCACACTTGACAACCAGTTTTTATCAAAATTATTTTAGTGTTATCCTTACCTGGATTCCACAGTATTTTTTGAGTTGTCCTGTACATCTGACCTTTTTTTTATTTATGCAAGCTGTTCCATATAGTTTGGTTGCTATGTTAACAGGTCAAGAGCAATACTTTCTCCAGACGGAAAGCATTACATTCTGAATGGGAGTAAAATTTGGATTAGCAATGGAGGTCTGGCAGAGATTATGACTGTGTTTGCCCAAACACCTGTCTTGGATGAGAAAACTGGTATGGTGGATCGAGGGTTTGGCTTGTAGGGAGGATGTTAAGAGATGGCAGAACCAACTAAAACATTTGATTCCCAACATATTCTTTTTGTCTCACATTATGCACCAACATCTCCTCCTACGTGTCATTCTCCATAATATGCAACAGTCTTAAATCCTTGCACTAGGTTTAGCAGTAGAACAGTTTTTTGTTCAAGGTATTTCATTTTTATACTAGACTTAATCTTGGGGTTAAGGAAATCTGGGATCTGATAGTGGACTGTTAAGGTGGCAGTGATGACCATGTTTCTTTCATTTCTTCATGCAAAAATTAATAATTTGATACTGAAAATTCTCAGAGGAGTCCATAGTGGGAAATAAAGCAAAAATAAACTTTCATTCTGTTTGCAAGTAAATTTCAGTGAGAAGGCTGCTATTAGTCTTGAGTAAGGAATTGGAAGCACAAAGTTTCTTGACGTGGCAATGTGCGTTTCATCCCTGGCATCAAACCAGTTTTGATTTCTTAGTTTAATGACTTTTATTGGCAACAAAGTGCTGAAAACTCTTACTTACAAATGTGTGAAGTGACAAGCAGAATCATAGTTTTCATGGCTTGCTGTTCCAGATGAGGGTGGGCCAGCATTGAGAAACACAGCCTTCTCCAAGACCCTTCCGGTTTAAATCATGTCACGTCATTTCCTGTATTCTCAAGCCATTGAGGTTGTCTTTAACAAGGCCTGCATCAGTAATGCTTTGTATCAGCAAGGAAAGTATTATAATTGAGCAGAAATAACCCTCGCAAAAGTTCTGCAGTGTTTTAAGGTGTGGGGATTTCTGCTTGAAAGAAAAATTTGATACAGCCTCATAACTCTCATAACCAGCCTGCAGAAGTATTTCCTTAAGCATAAGAAAGTTTATGTAGTTGTCCACCTCCATTTTCCTTTATCAGAGTGGCAGCTCCAGCCAAGACAGCCTTAATGGTGGTATCCATAATAACAACTGCAGGGCCTTGAATCAAAAGATCCACCATAATCATATGGCTGTTAACATCCCCAAGTAAACCAAGCTGTGAATGAACTCCCTTCTGTCAGATTGTTTTGAGAGTGGGCTTTCCTTGCATCAGAAGAAGTGAAACTTATGTCCAAAGTTCAATCAAGCACTTCAAAGCATGTCCTCTGGAAAGCAAGTCAACTTTTGTGGAGTAGAGAAGCTTCATATTCTGTTTACATTTCTTGTCAGAATCTCTTGAAAAGACAGTGGTTCAAGGCCTTGGCCCTGATGAAGTTGATGACTTGCATGGTAGTGGACAGGACTTCTTGCAGGATTGTTGGCAGTGTCTTTGAAACCAGTGCTGTATATGTCAGTGTACAAAGCAGTGAGTCATGATGACACGTGGAACTTCTTCACCAAAACAGGAAAACAAGATGTATTACTAAGCATCACAAATACTTGATCTGTACATGGAGTACCAGGATTTCTCTTCTAGTTGTACTTTTAAAAGAAACTTTTTATCATTCTGAAGGTGTGGACATCCTTTGTGGTGTCTGAAGGGGCTCAGGAAGTAAAATCACTTCTTTGATGCCATCAGCTTGCATATAGTGATGAATGCCAGAATATGGCCACGAGAGATGTCATTAGTTTCTTCTAGTTGCATGCTGAAGGGACATGGCATAACTGCAGATTCCTCCATGCTATACTTTAAAATATAAGAAGAAACATCAGTACCTCTGGAGTGGATGACATCCTGTGACAGAGGCCATGCTTTCCCAACCCACAAACCAACTTGACCATTTCCAGGGCTCCTGGCTGCATTGAGTTCTGTCCAGTTAGATGTGGCTCATTTTGCTTTGTAATGCAATAAGCAACCTTGTAGAGTGCCTCAAGACAGGGCTTTTGTGTTGGGGAAGATTTTGTTAAAATTCAACCTCTTCAAATTGAAGCTTTTCATGAACTAGTTCCACACTGTACTGTGTCTGTCCATAGTATTGGCAGTTTATCACTTACAGTCATTCTGACATTTCATGCTACAGAAAACAGTGTTGTTTATTAACCCCAAAATTGCTTGTTAGTTGCTTATTTTAGGGTGTGTGATTTTCAGTAGTTGGTAGTAACTGTTGTAAACATGTTAGCAAAACCGAAGTTTGTATATAGAGATGTGTATGTGGTTTCCATGTTATACACATACACACATTTTTGAAGAGATTTTGACTGTTGGTGAATTATGTTTTATATAGGTAAGGAGCGTGACAAGGTGACTGCATTCATTGTTGAACGCTCATTTGGTGGTGTGACCTCTGGCCCACCTGAGAAGAAGATGGGTATAAAGGCATCCAATACAGCTGAAGTTTTTTATGAAGATGTCAAGATACCCGTCGAAAATGTACTTGGTGGTGTTGGACAGGGCTTCAAAGTTTGTACCCATTCACATATTTATTTTCTCACCTGGACAGGGTTCATTTGCAATATTTGACTAATTAAGTTTGATCTTGAATAAATACAGGTTTGTTCACAACTATGAAGTATAAAAAAAATTAAATAAATTAGTTTGTTTCCCTAGCATTGAACTGATAGGATTTGTTGCCAAGGTCTGGTAGGCTTGCAGTGATCTAATATAGGAGGTGTTTCCAGACTGTTTTATATGGATCCAGTTGTAATGTGATGATGGTGCTGTGCAAAACATGTTATTTTTAATGCTTTAACATGACGTGACCTACCTGCAGAATGTTTTATTTTTTTGCACTTCCTTTTATGGGTACAGATGTTTTCTGTCTTCCCTCAGTTTGTCTCATCTCATCTTGTCCAGTCCTCTCACTTCCTGTTCCCTCCCTCCCTCCCTCCGCTTCCCTTCCACCTGTCCCACTCAAAAAGCCTGGAAGATTGTTCTGTTTAGGTTTGGGTGTAGAGAGTTAAAGGTATAGAGAGAATTATGTGCTTCTGTCTGTGTGCATGCAGTATGGAAATAAGACTGACTTCATTTTCCTGAAAAAAATGGTGCCTATAGTCTGCTTGTGTTTTATGGTCTGAAGGTGTAGCAAGTTTTTTTTTCTCTAAAATTGGCCATTTAGAATCTGGGTACATCATATAGACTATAAGGGTACATCATATAGACCATAAAATGTTACTTCAGCATTGTTTCTGTTTGTTTTAATTTTCTGAATGTGCTTGCTTCTGGGTTACTACCTCCCACTAGTCAACTTCAAATTACTGTTCAGTATTGTGTCAGTGTCTCCTAGTCTTTAGTATGCTTCAAGGTGCTGGATAATTCAACCACAGAATTTGATTTCCTTGTCCAAACTGATGCATAAATTGTCATTATTTCGAAGTAGCATTTTCCAAGTTTTGCTCATGTTAATTGTCTTTCCATATTCTGTACTCTTGTTGGTTATTACAGCATGGTTGGGAAAGGAAGGGCAAGCTGAAGTTAACTGAAGTTAATTTGTAATGTTAATACTGCTGTCTTTGCTGTAATCAGTGTAGGCTTTTGAGTTGCAGTATGTTCCACAATTCAAACTTATATGCTGCTACATGTTCCACACATGCCGACTCGTTCTCGTCAGTTACTTGGACTTGCCTGTTTTTGCTCCACTCTTTATAAGGCATTTATTTTCTTGAGCTTACAAGAATATACAAGGTTACTATCCTTATTCTGCTCAGCATTACCTCTTCCATTGATTCTCTGCCATAATGCTGCAGTAAAATACCAAATTGTTTCCTGGGCTTAATATTAAATTTGGAGTTTTAAACATCTATAGAACTTGTATGAACCAGACTGTAAGACAGGATGAAATGATTAATCAACAGAATTTGTGTGAGTGGAGCACTGAGTACAGGGATTGGCAGCTGTCTGTCTTGTTACAGGTTGCAATGAACATACTAAATAATGGTCGCTTTGGGATGGCAGCATGTCTTGCTGGAACCATGCGTGCTGTAACAAAAAAGGCTGTAGATCACGCTACCACTCGGCTACAATTCGGACGTCGTATTGACTCGTTTGGGACCATCCAAGAGAAACTGGCGCGCATGTCAATACTGCAGTATGTGACAGAATCATTGGCATATATGATCAGTGGTAACATGGACAAGGGATCTACAGACTTTCATCTTGAGGCTGCCATTTCTAAGGTAGTGTGTTTTTCTGAAAGGTTTTGATATTTTCACTTTTTAATCCATTTACAGCTTGCATGATATGCCAGCATATTTTAGAAGTGATTGTACCTTGAGCTTCCCACACACATATATTAAGATGGTTTGAATTTATGGAGTATCTGAACCTATGTGCCCATTGTAATGAAAGCTGACTGTTTTTAGAAATTTTTGTAACTGCTAATATCTGATGTAATCAGAGATGGCTTCTGTTAGATGGTGTATGGGACAAGTATATTCCATGTATTGTGCAATTTCTACATTCAGATGTGACACTGGAGGCCCTTTGAAGTAAGTGGAAACAAAAGTACCTCCTGTTTGCCCATTGCATGACATTTAATTTTATCTGTGTTGGTTGCTTTTGTAAATGGAACTGTAGAGCATAATCAGAATATAGTTGTAATGTAATCATAATGTGCACATGCAAGTAGAAGACATTTAGCTGAATTATTTATTTGAGTATTTGTTATGGCAGTAATCATTTAATGTAGTAATTAATTATGGTGTATTTATAAATTACATAATTTTTTTAAGAATGGAAGAATGTCACTGAAATGTTAGCCAATGTTTGTCACTGATATTCTTTTTGAAAAATACATCGTCTTCCGTTCTGTAAAATTATGACTGAAATTCACTTGCATTAATTATTACTAGAACATTACCTACAACCAAAACAGCAAGTGGTATGCTGGATTTCACTTCTCTGTATTTTTCTCCTTTTTTCCACTGTCAAATACTGGATAGTTTCGAACATTGGATGTCCCCATGCAATGTGCATGAAGCTGAACTTACGTGGTAGGGTCCATAAGTTTCCGGCCTGACCAACTTTGAAAGGTGACAGAAATGAAACAACTTTGCTATTTTTCAATATAATCTCCCTTTACTTCAACACACTTTTCACATCTGTG
>Ga0123357_10012094_pt1 | contig 11117 bp, 10 predicted proteins | sample TergutEmb28metaG_FD_89873 | JGI IMG/M metagenome (GOLD analysis project Ga0123357, IMG submission 89873) | Embiratermes neotenicus P4 segment gut microbial communities from Petit-Saut dam, French Guiana - Emb289 P4 | ecosystem: Host-associated > Arthropoda: Insects > Digestive system > Gut ... | reverse complement strand
ATTTACGTACTATACCAGAAACGCTTTAGAGCGTTTAGAGGGGGAGGGGACTTTTAAATCCCGAGCGCTTTGGAGCGTTAGGGAGGGGAAAGGGTTAATATCAGTACAGGCATAATTTTTATTTGTAGAGACTGCTACTGCTGCTGCGGCTGCTGCTGCTGCTGCTGCTGCTGCTGCTACTACTACTACTACTACTACTACTACTACTACTACTACTACTACTACTACTACTACTACTACTACTACTACCACCACCACCACCACCACCACTATTACTACTTGTTGTCATTTTCATCATTGTTGTTCTTGTTGGGGGTAGTGGTTGGTGGTTTATGTGGTGGTGGTGGTGATAGTTGTAGATGTCATTATTGTCACCTCCATTGTCATTGCTGCTGCTATTGCACCATCACAATTTTTGCAATTTTTGATTTGTAAAAAATATCTGTATGAAATTTGAATATACAATTATTACCACATTTATGCAAAGGTAAGATGCTGCTACACAAATACTTATACAGAATGTGTTTAACTTTGTGCATGATTATAAGGTGACCCACCATTTTTCAAATGGTGAATTAGAAAAAAACTTCTTGTCTTATATTCAGGTAAACATAGTGTATTTTCCTTTTCCACATGTCACATGCCTTGCTCCAGTGACTCATTATCACTATCAAATTAAAAAGGAGGTAAATGCAGATTTCATGGAGTTGCAATTTTGATATTTTACATACTTCCAAAATTTTCTCAACAGAAATTTCAAATGTATTTTCTCAAATCAGTCTTATTCGCAACATATAACAGGATAAAACAGTCAACATATTTTGGCTGTTAAGCCATCACCAGACCTCTTCTTGAGAACAGTAAAAAGATACTACTACTGCAATAGGTATGAGATCTGCATGTTTGCGATGTAATAGTACATTGCGAATATTTCCAAAGAAAATTTCTTAAACATTTTTTTACACATGAAACCTTGATAACAAAATGTATTAATATTTAACTTAGAGGTAAATATCAAATAACCCTTTCTATCTTAATGTTACATATTCACAGATTTTATTATCAAGGCTTTTTATGTAGAAAATGTTTAAGAAATCTCCACATTTACGGTGTAATAATACAATGTAAATGTGGGGATGTCATGCTTATTGCAGTATTAGTATCTTTTTCATGTTCTCAAAAAGGCCTGTTGGTGGCTTGGATAACCAAAACATGTTGCCTTTTGTGTCCCCTTCTGGACCTTCATGGCCTGTTCTAGGGTGAACTTTACCTTTTTATTTGTTTATATTTTTATATTTTGAGAATATATATCTGCACTTGAAAACACATTGGGGGATGTATCTTCTCAAAAAAAATATAAATCACATATTTGTTTAAAATGTTACTATAGGTCATTTCATAACTGAAGATTTAAATTATGCTAGTATTGCTCCCATGCCACAGTCTCACCCTGGAGTCTGTTGTGACATATATTTTGTATGGTTTTTGTAAGCTGTTTGACTGGTGGCCTAACACCTTAAATTAAGGCTTGGCTGTATTCTGCATCTTCTGTGATTCGTCCACATTTTTCTGTTGTTATTGGATATTATATTCATAATCTCTCCAGGAATCAAGAATTTTACATGTTTGGTATTAAAATTATGCTATTTGCTTTGATAGAACATTGTGTTATTTGATTTCAGGCAGATAGTTCACAGCAGAGTGATGCCCACAAGACACCTAGTGAAACTAGTGAGGGCCCTACACCATGCAAACAGGCAAGGAAACATAAAAAGCATGTACATCATGATGTGGCAGATGCTGGCAGTTCCGATGGTAAGTGCAGATCCTAGTATCAGCTATGGAGTGCTCAAATTTCAGTTCAGAGTATGTTCAGCACACAGCTTATTGTTTGTATTTAAAATTTTGGATATTTGAAACTTCTTTGCATTGAATCCAGCCAAGTTCTGGGTCAGACATGAACCTTCAAATAAGGAAGGATTTGGAATAACGACGGTCAGTTTTGGGAGATGGAACATTCAGACAAAAGGTTACGCCAGTACCACTGTGTCTGTGAATGTAATATACTCCACCTTTGAAATGAACCTGGTAAGAAGTCAGCTTCTAAATCGTTTGAGCTATGGCACATCCTGCCTTGTTATGCTGGAAAATTTAATTTTTTTTTGTTCTGCATGAAACATTCAGCATTTTACTCTGGTTCCTTCATGAATTGAGTGTGTCTGAACTAGGATGGTACAGTTTTATGTGGGCATTGTATGTAATATTAGTTATGGGCAGTACTGGAGAAATAGGTTTGAAGTTAATTGCAGGCCTCTAGAATTTTGAAAAGTGTTTTTGTTGCTGTAAATATATTACAGTACGATAAAACATGAAATTTTAGGCAGTGTCAAAGTTGAGGATTTGGACGTAGAAGAAGAAGAGGAGGAGGAGGAGGAGGAGGAAGAAGAAGAGGAAGAGGAGGATGAAGAAAAGGATGAGCATAGTGAAGGTGACACTAAGGAATTGTGTCTTGGTGTTCCCAAGTCAACAGCACAACACAAACAGGAGTAAGCATAACATTGAACATGGTAGTACTTAAAATTGGTGAATTCAACAGATAATTGACAATCTAAAAATTATAGCTACCTCTGTGCAGTCAGATAACTACATAATTGTCTGTAGAGGCTGAGGTACGTAGCATTGGATGATTCAGAAAGCTCTGTTCACCAGAAATTGACTAGTGGCCTGTTACAATTGACTGTTCTGTCAACTGTCTGCACATGCACACAGCACAAATTCCAAGAGTTCAGCCAGTAGTTTTTTTTTTGGGGGGGGGGGTTAAAAAATTATGTGGGCACCATATTATGTAAAAGTGACAAAGAGGGAGTAGATAGTGTGGCAGGGAAAATGAGACAGGATATTAGAGGACAAATTAAATGGTTAGCCTATCCATGAGGTTGCTAGGGTACAGTAAGATACACATTCTGCATAACATTCTGATATCTGGCAACCCTTTGGTCCCAGAGGTGCCAGATGTCACATCTTTTACTGTACAGCCATCTCGCACTTAATGTTAGTAATCTGTTGCTGAAAATGAGACATTCTGTGTGAAAACGCTAGCCAGAAGCTTATTTCCCATTATTTTAAACGGGAAAAGTTATGAAGCATTACAACATCATACTAAAACCCCCAACCAGTTTCCTAAAATGTCATTAAGCACTGTAAAATGCCTATGTATAAGTAACAAACTGTCATGTTAGGTTGTATAATGCATAAAACATTACTTGCCAATCAGCAGACTGTTGTTGTTAACAAACAGTTGATTTGCATGCAGTAACATGTACAGTTTTTGGATGTAACTCAATACTTTTCCTGCACATCTTTTTGTTAAAAATGAATTGCGTTTTTGGGATGTTAATGTAAGTTTTTTTTATATATAAACATTGACTGAAAAACATTGTATATTAAGAGACAAGTACATTTTATGAAGAGTGGATACTAAAAACAAAGAGGCGTTCTATTGGAAAAATATTACCCAGGGAGATGTTCTGTTGGGTATACCTATATTATATAGTTTCAGTTAGGATAGAGTCCACATTGAGCTATTGAAATCAAAGCAATGATTCTTGGGGTTCCGCAACTACTCGTACTTGTAATTCCTTGAACAACCATGTCAGCTCTTGACTGCTGTGGGAAAACCATGTACCATGAAATAAGGGGGGGGTTCTGAAAATTTGTGATGAAGTGTTATACTGACACAGTGATTGGTTGCTTTCCAGCATCTCATTTTAGTTGAAGTTTGCATCATTTCAGATGCTGGCTCTTTTCTGACATCAGGTATATATGTATATGAAATGTTCTGTGTTGGGGTCTGGGCTGTCTGAAGGACCCATTGTTATCAGAGGCAGCTTACATCCGTCTGTCTCTGTGTTCATCACATATGGATGCACATATGTTCTTTCTGTCTCTATGTTTCCAAAGAGAGAATATACATAAATTGTAACAAGTGAGTTTAGTCCTTGTGTTATTAGTATATGGAGTGTTTTGAACTGGCTTAGGATGCAGTAGAGCATATGGGATACCATAGTCATTATACTGACTGGGCTGTAGGCTGGGCGGTCTGGGATTTGAATCCCAGCAGGGGAAGAGACTTTTCCAGACCTATTTTGGGGCCCACTCAGCTTGCTGTTCGGTGGTTACTGGACAGCTCTTTTCCCAGGAGTAAAGCAGCTGGGACAAGAGGTTGACCACTCACAACCATCTAGTGGTGAAGTTAAGAATGAGTGGAGCCATACCTCCCCTTCCTGGATGTCTCTTTATAGCATATACAACTTTACCTTTCAGAATAGGGTTCAATGATCAGTTTTTGTTGTGCTAGTCATGAACCCTCATGTTTCACAGTAGGTTGTTGTTCATTGCAAAGTTTTACTTTGTGTCAGGGTTGTTGTTGCATAAATTACTGATTTTGTAATAAAAAGAGACCCATTTTTCTTTACTTATATTGCTGTGAAAAGCTCTCTTTGCACTTTGAGGTAAGGGCATGTGTAAGTAAACATTAACTTTTCCCTGATGTGTGTCGCAGGTTGCGTTCAAGTGTCAAATCAAACGACAGCTCAAAGTCATTTTGTAGAAAGCTTGATATTTTGCCCAATTCCAAATATCCTGGAGGTAAAAGGCAGACCTGTAGTGATAATGAGGCTGATGCAGATGCAGAAAAATCTGGCACAGAAGAAATTCCAGTGAAACTTAAGAAGAAAAGGAAGAAGATGTTCAGGAAGCGGACAAAGGTCAAGAAATGTGTTCAGGGTATGTGTCTGTATTGTTTTTAAATATGAGAACATTGGCTCTTTGTAAACTGTTTGCATAATTTTCTCCTGATTTTAACTGGTAGGAAAATGTGTCCCATTAGAAGTCTATCTTAGGGTTAAGAAGATTAACAAATGCTTAATCATGTGACTGTAATGGCTGAAGTAAAAGGAAATTGTGTTTCACTGAGATACATTTGTTGACAGGCTTGGTTAACATTCTTGTCACTTACATTTCTTTTAAATTCATATTAAAGGGTGAAACAAACACATTATTATTAATAATGAATTTCTAATTTTTTCTTTTAATTTTGGTGGTACTGCATACCTCTGTAATACAGAGGGAATGTATTCCTAGAAGTAATAATGATGCAAACCAAATGTTTTATAAAAATAATGCAAATTTAATGTTTCCATTGATTCTCACATGATTAGTGGATGTACGTTCCTATAGACTTGTTCGGTGTACTGTTGTAATGGAAACACTTTCCCATTAGAAATCATAATATTTCCTAAACAACCATTATGCACTGTGTGATGTGATGCAGGATGGGAATAGCTCCACTCTGCCAGCCAGCTAGCCAGGCCTTTGCATCATTTATGCCAGCCTGTGTGCTGGCCAGTGGCCAGCTAAGCATACTGTTGTCACCATTTCACACACACACACATTTATGACTGATGTTTCCTTAATAACCATTTCTATAAAAAAAAAAGTCATTTTGTGCCATATTTTTTGTTTATACATTTTGGGTTTGAAGTATTTTTCATATTCACCGTAAGTAAGCGATACTGTTTCAGGTAAACAGAGTCTCTGTGAGAGTGATAAGCATTGCAGAGTGAGACTGGAGGAATGTTCTGATGAAGAAGAAGAAGTTGACAGTGGCTCTGAGGAAGGTGGCACGAAAGAGGATACAAACATGCAGATCACATCTGGCACGGATAAACAGGCAGCCAAAGACTCTAAATCCAATCCACTGGAGCCAGATCAAGAAGTTCCTAATGTTCTTGTTAGGTTAGTTTTTCTTAAGATCAACACTTCATTATTTATAATCATTACCTATTGGGCTTGTCATGTTAGTTAGATATGATATGTGATTGTATGCTTATATTTTCGTACCATAATGCGTGGGTAGATCATCAGCCCTCATGATGGATGCTTGAATTTTGTGTGATATGTTGCTAGGCTTCTATTAGACTACATGATCACACACCCCAGAAGGCAGCAGTTTTCAGTTCTGTGCTAGTCTGAAAAGGGAGAAAACTTTTCATGAGGTTGAGTGGCATGATGTCAATAATAAGGAATAGTATTTTGAGTATTGTGTTGACATTTGAAGTGTAAACTGAAATTATTCTGAGGGTTGAAGATAATTTTATGTATTAACCTTTTGGTGCCGGAATTATTTTTTTTAATTTTAGCACACTCTGTATATAAAATGTGAATAATACAGGAACCAAATACGTTAGAATTATAGAACAAACTTCATTTTGAAGAGGAAAAAACGGAGAGTATATACCATGTTTAAAATATTCAGTACCTATATTTGTTGAATAAATATATAAAATGCAACATTTAGAGGTTAGCAGTGGGGTATGACCAGTATAGTCGTCGTTAGGCGTCAAAAGGTTAAAGAATGTATGATAAAAAGGTTATAATGGAAATGAGTATCTTTTTGGTGTTGCTCGTAAAAGATTTGGAGGTGTGATGGTTCATACCATTGGTAGTGCAGGCAGTTCTTGTAGTGAAATTTATTTACCTATATAAATCTTTTAATGCAATTGTACATTACTTTCCTACTAACTATGAAGGCTTTTTTTGTGGGGGTGGGAGGTGGAAGTTTGGTTGTAATAAGATATAGTGTTTCAGTCATCATCTTGAATTGTATCTAATTATGAAAAGTGGCAAACAGTCCCCCCCCCCAAGTGGAAAATTATGGCTGATGTGTGTCAGTCTTTGTATTAGCAACTGAACTGTTGGACATATGTCTTTAAAAACTTCAGGCAAATTACTTGCCAAAAGTTGGTATTGACAGTTGTGGCAGAAAGAACTACATAAATGAATGCTGTAATTCCTTTAGTAAACAAGTGCAGTTGTGTCTTACCACTGCATATTTGGTTGTTTAGTGCTCCTTGAATGGAGGACTAACAAAGGCATAGTATGATTTATTAGGAAGGGAGGGATTATGTGTGGGAGTTCCACATGTTATATTTCACAGGTGAAGAAAGGACAGTACCACTCTCTAAACAACTCTTTCATTCAGGATTTTCTTTTTTTGTTGTTTGTCATGTACGTTTGACAGTTACAGTTAGGATGTATTTCTCATAAATGTCTTTCTATCTTGGGGACAATCTTTTAATAGCGTGTAATGTGTCCAAAATTTGTGTACGCTTATGGTTTGCTGTTTGTATGAAATGGGTATTTTTTGTGCCTTAGTGGAGTAGTTGGGGAAGATGTGGACTGGATTCATCCAGCCTTAGTTGAGAACAAGTGGCAGGCCATTCTGAACGTGGTAATGACTGTTCAGGTTACTTAAAATATGGAGAAACTCTTGACTAGCTAGGACTTTAAGATTCCCAACAGGAGTCTAATGCATGTAGTTTCCATACCTGTAGGTGCAGTCATGGGGGAAACATTTTTTTCTAACAAACTGTGTGAATTGGTCATGAAGTAGGGCACCCTAGTTATAAAAGTCACAGCTGAAAGTGTTGTGAAGTTGGAATATGTGGACCCAACCACACAGAGTATTGCAGCTGAAGGTGTTACTGATTTCTTTATGAGCTTTGCTGCTTTTCTGACAGCTGGATCTTGGCAATGCCTGGATATGCAGGCATGCTACGGACATTGCTAGTTTTATTTGTATTTGTTAGTGACTCATTTTCTAGGTTTGAAATGGCACTCTTAAGGGTAATTCAGGATCATACTTATAACTGAATGGCGAATTCGTTTGGCAAGGAGCTCTGAAGCACTAAACCCTACTGAGGCAACACTTCCTCGCTCTAATATCGGTGTGCACACAAATTAAGTTTATCATTTCCACCCATCCAGCCATCTGTACGCCACCAACTGTTGACCCTGAAAAGAGTTGTTTTTGGAACTGTCACTTCCCCATTGGCTTTGTACTGGCCCTGTCCCCTGTTTCCCTTCTGTAGCTCTGATTGGTCAAAATTCCCTCTAACTTTCCTATATAACCAACATATCCTCCTCCATATTACTTCATTATCCACCTGAGTCAGATTGTCACACTGGCGATGGAGGTAGTACATTCCTGTGAAACTTCAGAACAGATCTGTACCCCACAGTGTAAAATCCCCAAAAAATAGCCATTGTTTGTTTGGGTTATCTTAGTGTCTTCCATTCTACATGTCTGCATTAGCGAGATGTTTTATATCATATGACTTTCAGGGAAGGAAGTACAGAACTTATTCAGTTGTTGGATGAACATTCACACGATAGTTCTCATGACTCAACTCAGGGAGGTGTGATGATTGAACTAGCAGGCTTAGTTCAAGGCTCAGAGTTTCGTCACAGTTCTCCTCATGAGATCCATGAGTGTCGTCCTTATATTAGAAACTTCCAGGCTCACAGGTAAACTGCAGCATGTTTTGAAAGTAGTTGCACTTTATGTGTAGTGTTCTTCCATTATTACATAAAATTCTCTGGGAACTCCACCACCACGGTGTTATATTCAGTTTTTTAACCTCCTCTTCAGTATTGCACTTCCTTCATGGGACCAGTTATTCTGTTCGAGTGTATATGTATCCTTGTTTGTCAGATGGTAAAATTAATAAAAAAAATATGTAATTAGCACACACTGGGATGTGAAAGTTGACTGTGGGGAAGCACAAGTCACTTCTTTTGTTTATATGCAGTTTGAACATACAATAAATGGACTTCAGATTTGGTAAAATATTCCTGCATTTCTAAAAGTTGACCATTTCCGAGTTTATTCTTGTGAACAGAGATTAATTGTAATTGTTTGTATTTATTCATATGGAAGAGAAAGAAGAGAGGTGAAGGATGAACTTAAGGTCATTGTTAAAAAGACTGTAAAGATGCAAATTGGATAGTCTTGGAGTGTGTACACTGACAGTCTGACAGTGTTAAATCTTAAGGTCAGTTACCAGTTATCCATATCCACCTCTACCCAAGATATTCCTTTCTTAGGAAGAGGTTTATAGTGTAGAAGCTTCACTAAAATGATGTAGTAACTTTCTCTGATATCCGTAAGTTGAATGTTAGCCTGTGACTTCATTGAAGGACAGTCATGCATAATTGTTTTGTACTGACACATTTCTTTACTCCTTTAGGGAACTGATGGATGAAATGATGAGTGGAGAAGAAGGTAGCTATTCATCTCGAATGAGTAACAAGTCTGAGAAGAACATGGCAGATTTTGATGGAGAGGAATCGGGTTGTGATGATGAACTGGTGCAGCTGGCAGCACAGGTACAGTATGTTCTGGCATTAAAGATTGTCACTGATTTTAAAATTGTTTTAAATTTATTAATTTTATGGCACCATATCTCATAATATTTAGCTCTGGTGGTAATGTAATTGGAGAATGATGAATGTAGAATTATTTGGACGTAAGCAGTCATACTCTTAAGATTCTAACGTAGCATTTGTGTGATAAAACTGAGAATACCCAAGAAATACATCAGTCAAGATAGCTGGTTTCCCAGGCAGTTCCTGAGCACATGTTCACAGCATTACTACTGTACCAAATTGCTCAGTAGATTTGTATTGATATCTATTTTTTGTCTTAAAATGAGCCAATAAATAACCTGACATTTGGCAGCTGTTTTGAACCAGAATTTGTAGACTGGCATAGATTAAGCTGCGGTGCAGATAATCACTCCAAGACATTGACAAAGAGCTTATGGTTTGCTTCCTTCATAGGCTCATCTCTCTCCACACACACTTCCACAGCATTTAAGCAATATGGCTTTTCATTCGAGATTCCATCAACCAAAGTTGCCAAGCAGACCAGGAATTCATGAGGTGACTCGAATCTGCTCACAGTTCAAGATAGAGAATGTCTGTAAACCTGGAAGCACTCTTTTGTGGGATTTGTTACAGGATGACAAAATTGTAAGTATTTGTGTTGGTAATCTTGGTAGAGTCATACACAATGGTTATTGACAGCAAGGAATCCAGATTTAAAGTATCCTGTTATCTTGTTTTGAATTTCATTCCAGACAGAAGCACCGATCTTGCATGTTACGAGCGTGATGTCAAAAGAAATGCACAGAACGCAATACCTACAGAATAGAACACCAGATGTGCAGGAAAGTGTTATAGTCCTTCAGTGTAGTCCCCCTTCTGTCGAATGACTACATCCCAATGTTTTGGAAGGTCCATGATACCCGTCAGGTCTGTAGAAGAGTTGAGCTGTCTGACACGTCAGGTAATGGAGGCAGATAGGTCCTCCAGCGTAGAGAAACGCACACCACGCATGTAAATTTTCAATTTTGTGAACAGGTCGAAGTCCAGGGGACTCATGTCGGGGCTGTAGGGCGGATGGGGTAGCATCCCCCAGCTGTATCTGTCCAACAATTCATGGACAACCTTACCAATGTGGGGCCGAGTGTTGTCATGCAAAATCAAGACACCGTTTTCCAGCAAGTCTGGCCTGTTCACGTGCATCTTAAGCTTCAGTTTCTGCAAAAATTGACAGTAGTAGGCCACAGTTACAGTCGTACCACTCGGTACCCTGTCAGTCCTGATCACACCTCTACAATCGTATGCAAAAATCATCATCTGTTTCACGTTCGATTGGGCCCTCTTGAATTTTTTCGGCCTCGGGGAACCTTTGCCTCTCCACTCACTGGACTGAGATTTCAATTCAGGCTCAAAATCCCGGATCCAGGTTTCGTCAGTAGCAACCACCTTTTGGAGAAATTTGTTCCCTTCTTCACGAAATCTGCGCAACAATTGTGCAATTTCAACACGTCGACACTTTTGTTCCTCACTGAGGTCATGCAGAACCCACCGGGCGGCAATTTGATGTTTGTGCAAGCGTTCAGTCAAAATGCGGTGGGCAGATGCTCGCGAAATTCCAGCACAATGTGCAATTTCTTCACATGTCATTCTGCGGTCTTCTTCCAGGATTTGAAGCACACGTTCCACACTTTCGTCATCAGTTGACTTTTGGGGTCGTCATAACTTCGGGTCGTTCTCTATGCTCAACCTTCCCTCACAAAAGCGTTGAGCCCAGCGTGAAATTGTGCTTTGGTCAACAGTTTCCACACCACACACTTCCATCAGCGAACTGTGGATCTCCGTTGGAGTTTTCCCACGTAATGTTTCAATTTTGATGTACGCGCGCTGATCGT
>Ga0123357_10012092_pt1 | contig 11117 bp, 12 predicted proteins | sample TergutEmb28metaG_FD_89873 | JGI IMG/M metagenome (GOLD analysis project Ga0123357, IMG submission 89873) | Embiratermes neotenicus P4 segment gut microbial communities from Petit-Saut dam, French Guiana - Emb289 P4 | ecosystem: Host-associated > Arthropoda: Insects > Digestive system > Gut ... | reverse complement strand
TAAGGAAAGCAGTCCCAAGACTGAAAGTTCTGCTTTTTCCCAGAAGAAAGCTTTGTCCATGAAACAGGCAGATCTCAGGAACATGTTCAGAAGTCCTCCAAGAGTGTCTGCACTTCAACAGTTTTGGTACCTCCTGACCCCTTGTCTCCTACTCCATCAACTTGTTCAGATGTGAAGACCCCAGAAAACATATAAAAGGACCCAGATGACTCTGAAACAGCAGATGGAGATATCCAAATGGAATACTCCTCTGATTAGTCGTGCAGCCCATGTGTGCAAGCAGTAACAAAAAATTACCTCTAAGAATTTACGTTGATGCAGGTTCTGTCTGATAATGTTGAATGTCCAGTAATCCAATATCTACCCATTCATATGGATGCCAGATTAAGGGAATATTGCTGTTGGAAACATTTGTGTCCTACAGATGTGTGTAAGTAATAGAATGAGTATATGTGAAGTGAATGATATTTTAAATGAAAGATGTGTGTAAATTTATACTGTTGGGACACATTTTCCTGATATGTTTTAGTTTAGTGTGTTAAATATTTTTCTCCCTTAATTTTTTTAATGGACCTATCTACATAAACTTCATTTGCAACTTCCCTGGTCCTCTCATACGATAGGCCTTATTTTACACCTTTTGCCTTCAATGCCTATTACCAGTTTACACCATCTAAGAGGAATTTTCCACTGAAGGTTTAATTGAACTAGAAAAAGAAAGTAGGGATGATTGAGGGGAGGAGGATACAAAAGAGGTTGAATTTGTGTGTAAACTCACAGGCCAAAAGTTGTCTGAAGTGCTGTGAATCAGGGATGAAGCTGTAGCAGTTTTTGAGAAATGGATCCCAACACAGGTAGAAATTCTAAAGTGACCAGAGATATTATGGCATCAGTGAGATGTTATTCTGAAATTGTGAAAGAAGGAAAGAGAGAAAGAGAAAAGAAAAGAAATGAAAAAATGAGGGCCTCCCAGAGGTTATAGGATTTTTACTTTAAAGTGACGAAAGAAAGAGTAACACCTGAATCTCAGCCATCGATCTGGGCCATCCATCATCTGAACAGCTATGTGATTTGATGGCAAAACCATCTACCTTTCTTCTACCACCACCACCACCACCACCACCACCACCACCACCACCACCCCTACCTACTTCATCATCTGACCCAGATGACTCCCCCTCCCCCTTGCAACTCTAACCCAGCTACTGTCATCCTCAGGAACCTTATCATCATCTGACCTAGCCTGCCATCTCCCATCTGTCCATCTCTCACACAGTAACCATCGGCACTGCCACCATCCTTGAACTATCTTTTCCAGCATTTCAAGTAAGCATATGTAAGTATGTTAGTTGTTTACAATTCCTTCTCAATTTACTTGAGCTAAAAATGAATGTTAATTATTTATTTCTTTAGTAATATTGGTAAAACTGTAATATGTTCATGTACCTTATATGAAGAGGCTGTCGTTAGCTTGCATGCCTCCAACCCTTACCGTTTCCACTATTTCTCATGAGAACATAATTTTTATTTACACCTACTGTTTCAGAAACTCACCAAGGGCATTTACTGTATTTATAACTTTCTGATTGCAGGCATGCCTAACACATTTTCCACATTTCCTTATGTTGAGCAAGGATTTTATTGTACAGCAAACTTAAATTTTCTGACTGTCCCTGATTGTGGTACATGAATATGAATATTGTGTTTTGTAATAAGTGTATTTATATGAATACAGGATTGTGAGGAACTGAGTGAGTGGGTGCAGGAGAAGCATATTACAGCTCAGGATGAGACATATCGCAGTGCAAAGACTGTGCACAGCAAATGGACTCGACACCAGGCCTTTGAAGCAGAGATAGCATCCAATAAGGACAGGCTTTTCCGTATCCAGCAGGTACATTGATTGTTTGTGTGTTTCATTTATGGATATTGTTATCTCAGTTTCAGCTGACATTTATGTCTCTGCTCATCAAGAGTTTTCAAATGGCTTTGGTTGGTAGTTGTCTACCAATGTTTTTGGATAGCCCTTGGGTCCCATCTTCAAGGGTTTAGCAGTCAAAGAAGAATTGTTGCAATTTCTACTTGGACTGCTTGACCCTTGAAGATGGGCCTGATAGGCTGTGCTGAAACATCAGTAAATGGATACGAACCAACACTGCTTAAAATCCCAAATGAACAAATACCTCAACCATGCTGCTGCAGGAGTTTGAAATATCCTTTTGCTAATTATAAAGTTCTAGGAATGATAATTTATTGTATTGGGCCTTAAAAATTCAAAACTCCATATAAAGGCACTTCATTTTAGTATTTGATTCTGAAGATTCACAGTGATGGATGCAAATACCTGTCACTAGACTGAGCCTTATGAATCCAATCCACATTGTGGAATGCACTTCCTTGAGATACGTTTTAAAATTTTGTTGCCATCTCGTTGTGTATTTGTAAGTTTTCAAAATTCTTATTATTTTGTTTCTTCCATATTACATAACTGAATGCTTCCACATTTCTTATAGAAAATAACCCAGAATTATGAGAAGGGAGACATAATTTTGTCTGAAGTGCAGAGTGCATGTGCTGTGGAAACCATTTGAGTTGTTTTTGTTACGGCAGACTTTACAAATTTTAACTTCTTTTAATTATTCAGTAAGCAACATTTTTGTATCCTAGTACGGAGAGCATTTGGAATGATTATTGCAGGGTTTGTAGAGAGAAACTGGGCATGTTTAATAGATTATCTAGATAGATAATAGTGTATCTTGTTTTTGACTAGCAGTTAACCAAACACTGTTGCTGAATGGCAATTTTGTGTTGTATTCAAGAGTTACCATGTTTAAATCTCAGCCTGTAGATAACCATAGTTGAGGTTCTATGATTTTACACAGTGCTTACAGGCAAATACCTTAAATCAGGCCACAACCATTGCCTTCCACATTTTTTGCAGTTCGTTGTCCACTGATTTTTATCATTCAGCACCGTATAGTCAGCGCAATTGAAAACAATGCATAAATCAGTACTTAATTAATCATCATGGTGCCCTGATGATTGTGACCTGTGAGGATTATCATTGATATTAAATGATATGTCATCATCATGAGTATCTTATTGCCAAGTGTTGTTCACTTCTCTGTAGTGCAAAAATACTGTCACTTGAGATGTTATGATACTTGAGGGTTCTGCAGCATAGATCCTAAAGTGGTTTGTGTGGTAAATACCATATTTACTGAATATGTGGTGCCCTGCATGTAAGACAGTCCCTCTTCACAAGTTCCTTTTCTCAAGAACATAACAGTACAGAACATCCAACCCTTCAGATGATGAACTAGGCAAAAATTTTTATATCCTTTCTAGGTAAATGTCGTAATTATAGTTCATTGTGAATTTATTATCATTGAGAAAATTCATTGTCTGGATGGGTAATGTGTTGGTGTACTTCATCAACAGTACATTTAGATGTGCAATTTGATGAGTGCTTCTTCCTTTCTCTATTTTGTGTTTTGCTTATTACAGGCTGCGGAAGAGCTGGTAAAAGAAAAACCAGAACTTGCAGAACTGATTCAGCCCAAAATATCTGAACTCTGTCAGCAATTTGATGACCTTGAGCGGACCACCAAAGAGAAAGGGGAGAGACTTTTTGATGCAAATCGTGAAGTTTTACTTCATCAGACATGTGATGACATAGATACATGGATGAATGATCTAGAGAAGCAGATTGAGTCTGAAGACACGGGTACTGATCTGGCCTCAGTTAATATCCTTATGCAGAAACAACAGGTAATCCATTATGTAGTTCCACTGACAGACACTGTGAAAATCTTAGTAAATGCATTTTTAACCAGGATTCACGCTTGTTGTGATATAAGTTAACATCAATCATTATTTGATGCTTATACAACTCTTTTTTGTTTGCAGCTTTAACATCCTGTTATGTGTGTTTTAAGTAGTGTTGTATTGCATATTTGACCAAGTACCCAGGGATCATATTTTGTTCTGCACTAGCTGTGCACTTTCTGTGGTCATTTCATAGTTATGTAGTGCGAAGCATTTGATGGCTGACTTGTGAAAGTCATGTTCATGTAGATTTTGCATTTTAGCAAACTTATACTGCTCCTGTCGATATAGGGGATTGTCGCTTGCTTGTCATAATACAGTGAAACCTCTGTACATCATTTCTGATGGACTGCAGGAAAGGAATTTAATATGCATGGGAAAACAGGAGGTGTGTGAAATCATTGTATATGTCAGAAACACGAGTAAACAGAAAATGATGCCTACAGGTATAATAAACAAAGAAAAAGCTGCGTTAATGCCTGTGTGTAAATGTCTTTCTAGGCATTTTTACATAGTAAACAGAATGCCTCATGAAAGTGAAAAATAACACTTTTGTGGAGGCAGTATGTGTCCATTCATGACCAAGCGTCAGTGAGTAAACTGTTCATTGGATTTTCATTAATTTTGATGTACAAGTTTTTGACAGATAGTTGTGAAACAAGCTTGAATTTTGTGGAAATGGACAGGCATGCTCTACTTAAGGGCATAAATGAAATATTGCCCCTATTTTTACATTTTTCATCAATTTGATTAAATTGGAGCAGATATCCATAAAATGTACTGAATTACTTTGAGTTTTGTGAAAATCAGCAGAATGGAAGCTCCATTTTACTTAGGGGTGTAAATGTTTTTACTTGACTGCTTTCTACATATAATGTGTGGCATGAAATTCCATACAGGGGATCAGAACGTAATGCTGTTGAGCATTTGTAAGTTTCATGAAAGTAAGCCCTGTGTCCATTGTATATGAAGTTGGATGAGCACTGCAACTGATCTGGCTATAGTATCAGGAGGTTTGTTGCCCCATTAGGAATTGAAACATAGTCTTCCAGCCCTTAACCATTCGGTATTTAAAATAGGAAAACAAAGACTTGTTAGTGTTAAAAGATGTTTTATCGTTTGTGAAACTAAGTAATGAGTCAGAAATGTGTTTGGTGAGAGGATTGGTGTGTAATAAGCTAATGTATATGTTGATTTAGATGATTGAGACACAGATGGCTGTGAAGGCAAAACAGGTGTCTGAGCTGGAGACGCAGGCTGAATACTTACAGCGAACTGCTCCAGAGAAAATGGATGAAATTCAAGTGAAGAAGACCCAGGTAGAGCTGAGATTTGAGCAGCTGAAAGCACCTCTGCTGGACAGACAGAGGCAACTTGAAAAGAAGAAAGAGGCATTCCAGGTACACTCACATCCTCTTTTTATTTTACTGGTACTTCAGTTTTGCTTTCAATTTGTGGTGCTTGGGGTTGCGACAGCATGTAGTCTTGGATTTGGATATCAGCATTGCAGAGGGAAGTGTTACCTCCAACTATAGGGTTGAAGGTAAGACTACACAGTGTCACAGCTCAAATATACCCATGAATTGCCTAGCATGCCAAATGCTGGTCTCTCTGTTTCCTTGATAGCATTTTAAATGTTTATGCTAAGCCAGAAAACCTGAGAGACCTTCTAGAAATAGTTGGCATTTAAATCTGTGGCCTAAAGTTTAATATGCTCTCCTGTTTTGTCTTTATGCCTGAACTGAAACAACTCAAGACATCACGGGAAACGTTTGCATACCTCAACTAATGCAGTGGGATCTTTCTTGAATTTAAAATACATGACCCACAGTAAGACATTTGTGAATGGGAGCATAATTTACGAACATTGTTATTGTTGGACATCAGATACTTGTATTTATTGAGTTTGTATTTACATTGTTTTCTTTATCCTGCCCTTAACACAGGATTGGGATGCCCAATAACAGTTGAAACTTGGAGTAAATACCCAATCCTGTTATCAGGAGCCTGCTACCCACTGTTGATTTCTTGAATTCAAATATGTAACAGATACAAGGTATATGTGGGGATGGGGTATTTACTATAGTGAGTCTGTTGAGTTGTCACACGTTCTCTGTGCTGGTTAGACTAAATTCTTCTTTTGATTTGAAGAGAACTATTGCTATGAAACCATTCTTATAAGTGAGTGCATTCAGTTCAGGGTGTAAGTGCAGTGTTTCTATGAGGAAATAGTAATTTTGTGGAAGTTTTGTTCTCATTCAGTGTTACAGACTTTTAAAAGTTTATTGTTCCAGAAGAAGACTAAACAGAGTGTTACCACATCTGTATATTACATGTTCCATTACAAGAACAAATTTATTTTCAGTGAAGTCACTATCACTGGAATGGAAAAACAGTTCAAAACAAAATAAAATAGGACAATTAACAATAAAAAATTATACATTTGAAAGAGTTGAAAATTTTAAATATCTAGGTGTCATACTTAATGAAGAAAACGGTCACCAAATAGATTTACAAGAAAGAATAAAAAATGCTAACAAAACATACTTCATGCTACAAAAATTTTACAAATAACAATATACGTAAAAAATTAAATTAAGACTAAAGACACAATAATAGACAAAACGTTAACATATGCATCAGAAACCTGGACACTAACAAAGAGACATAGAAAGCAAATAAACATTTTTGAAAGGAAAGTATATAGAAGAATTTTAGGTCCAGTATATGACAATGAAAAATAAAATTGGAGAATATTAACCAGTAAAGAAATTTATGCAATGGTTAAAAAACCCACTATAACAGAGACAGTAAGGTTAAATAGGTTATGTTGGTTTGGGCTTGTACAGAGAATTGAAGAAAATAAAATTCCCAAAAAAGTATTATATTTGAATTTGGAAACAACACGGCTGAGAGATAGACCAAGAAATAGGTGGCAAGATGAAGTGAGGAAGGATGGAAGACTAGTTGGTGGAGAGGGGTGGAAGGAAGGGGTATATAACTCAGAGAAATGGAAGAAGCTTCTGAGAATGGCAAGGAATTGCCACATTTTGCACATGCCAAAGGAATGAATGAATGAATGAAGCCACTCACTGCATGCTGCTGAACACCTTGTGTGAGGAACAGTGTAGCTTTGTACCTCCCCTCAAAGGATGGGCCACATGATAACATCTCTTATTCCTCCTACAAATGTGGGAATTGACTGTTTGTTTGAAGGTCATATTGATGCACTTTTGGACCATAAGACACAGGAGAATTTTATACAGTGTTTTCCAGGGGGGGGGAAATGTGTCTTATGGTCTGCAGAGTACAGTAGTCATGTGCCTGTTAATTCATACCTCTGTCCTAAGGAAGTAACATATCTGCATTGTAGTCACCTTGGCTGTAAATACTTTGAGTCCTGTACATTGAGAGATGGGAAGGACAAGGACAATTGTAGTTTAATGATCATATATTCCTTGCAGTATATTTGAATGTGATTTACAGTAAAACATATTAACTGTCTTAGTTTTCCTTACATTGGGCTGTATGTTCTTTCAGGCAACAGTTCTGTATTTTATTTAGGCAGCAGTAACTTACATTCTTTTGCTCCTTAAACTCTAGAGTCTAATCTAGAGTCTGTGCATCGTAGGTATAGGATTGCATTTAAAACCCCACCTGGCTTGAGCATCCTATACGTAGGACAGCCAGAGTTCCTGCCATTTAAATATGTTGCTGCCAATGCCAAACATACAAGGGAATAAAGTATAGTTTCATTCTTTCGCTTCAAAATAAATATAATTTTTGGCCAGCTTCACACTCCAGCCACCTTAATCCTGGGAAGGAACTCATATACCCATTGAGTAAGAGACTATGGTCTCCAGAGACAATTTTGATGGTGTGGCTAGCTGTATTCTTTATTTTTCATCAGTCAGTACATTCTGGCATGTGTTCTACTGCTATCTGAATTACTGAGCATGTTAGCAAAAGCTGACTGGGTCTCTGAATATCCATTCCAGCGATAGACAGTGGAAAGCGTAAGTGAATGCCATTTGGCTTCCATTTCAAAACCACAGTTTACTGCTGGTGCCAGCAGGCTTCTTGTGCAGTGAGAAGGTATAATAGCCTATATAGAAGGTGCAAAATGTCATTGTGCACCTATACTGCGTTTGTCAGGAACATCCCTTAGACTGAATTGTTGAATGTCCTTTTAAACAGATCATACATGTACATGAATCTGTACAAACATGTGGGTGGCCATTTCTAACATTCGTTGTAACTAGGGTAAATATGAGGAATGTATTTTATTTTAAACTCTGTGAATATGCTTATAGTCCACAGTTGGTACAGGTACAATTGACTCACTCTATGTAAGTGGTTTTGGGCAGCTGACAATTAGCTTTTTCGTGTAGAGCTTGTAGTGTTTAGACTAACTGAAGGAAGGCTAGAGTTACTTAATCAGTGTTTATCTTCTCTGGGTATTGCACTGTGTCACACACATCTCCCTGCACCACAGCTGGAAAGTTGGAGTTACAATGAACTACCCCCAAACTGTCCTTATGCTGTAACAGAAACAAAGTAAAATCCTTTTCATTATATTTAGGTGTTATTTGTCTTATATTTTTTGATCAGAAGTCTCTTTTTAGTTATTTCGTTATTGTGAGAAATCTAGTATGTTTCCTGACCCTTCCTGTTCATTCCAAACAAAGATAATATTTTATTCCCATGCTGATTGTGTTACACCCTCTTTTATTGAAGTCTGCGTCTTTACTGAGAAGAAGGACGGACATATGGGCTTGACAAAGATAGCTATAACTGCTACAGCTGCGAGCTCTCAGGATAGCCAGCACAAGAATACATCATGTATGGCCTCCGTAAGCAAAACGGGGCCTCAGATCAAAATATAAGTCGAACAGACTGAAATGTTTCCATCTTCTAGGAAATTATTTAGAGTATATAGAAACTAACACTACCCACTGCATTTTCTAAGACACTCAGAAATATCTCTGTTTTATTCCCACAAAATTTGCTTTTTTCATTATTTAGCCTTGTTTGGTTCATTTAATATTGTTTTTTTTTTTTAATCCCTGCACAAAAATTTAAATGGCTAGCAAAAATAATGTCATATGGGAAGGTGACATTTGCCGTTTAAATGCCAATGCAGAAGGGTTAATAACTATTTGGATTATGGCATGTGTAATGTCTTTTGTAATATCACATTTTCGTAAGAGTAAATTTTAAACACTTTTCAGGCAATATTGAAACTGTTGCCTTATATGTGAAAATGGGTTCTTTTATACAGTTGAACTCTGAATATTCCCACATAAAGGTAAAATTATCTGTTAGCGTGCCATGAAGGTATATGTGGGAGTGGATGTATATTACATGCATTCTTTCCATTGCGCTAGATGGAGTTGACTGGCCATGTGCACTTAAACCCCAGGGAAATAGCCCAAAACAAATATCCACTTTTATAAAAAATAACTCATAATTTTGGCTTATGCAGTATTTCTTTTCTAATAAAGCTTGTTTGAAAACCACTCTCAGTAACAGCATGCAGTAGGCTGGGGCATGTGGGGTGGGCCAGCTGTAGTTTGGCAAGTGTCTTTCAGGTGTAGAGCTGAGGTCTGATGTGGTGAAAGTGTTTAGCCTTTTTTCTAACCACTTATTGTAATTGGCTGAAGTGAGAATGTGACTGGACTGCATTTCACTGTGTTGCACTGTTTATGTGGGACTGAAAGTTTTGCAAGACTTACAAGAAACAGCTCACAGCCTAGAAAGCAGTCTGGTCCTAGCCAGTATTGTGATTGAACATTTTCCAACGAAGGTTAAGCTTTGTAAGACATGGAATCAAGTATAGTGAAATATAAGTATCATAATGGATATAATATCCAGTTCCAAGGCTGTATTTTCAAGAGTGGAAGGTAGTCTGCTAGATGAAGTTCTGCCAAACTCATTTATTATCCATATACAGTGAAATCACCACTTCAAGATATTTTTGGGGGATGATAATGAGGAAGAGGTAGAGTGGAGGAGACTTAAACACTGAGATTGACATTGCGTGGTTGACATCGAAAATAAGGTTAAGAAAAATCTGGAATTGGGGCATAGTAAGTTGTGGTTTTACTGTGCATTGAATAGCATAGTGATACTGTATGTAGGCTGTGTTGAATGCTGCATAGGTTACTAACATCTGTGTTTGTTATTAGTTCCGACGTGATACAGAAGATGAGAAACTGTGGATAGCTGAGAAAATGCCACAGGCCACTTCAACTGAGTATGGTAACAGTCTGTTCAATGTGCACATGCTCAAGAAGAAGAACCAGGTAATTGTTTAAATAAATGTAAGAGTAGTGTCATATTTTGACCTTACTGCATTATTGCTGTCTGTGCCTCAAAGTATTGCAACCCATTTCTTCAAGTGGGCCATGAACCTCAAAATATTGTTTCAGAAATGTATCATGCACCACATTGCAGGAGCTAAGTGCCTTAATATTCGAGGGACTTCTTATGAATGAGTCATATGCAATTCATATTTGTTTGTGATATGTCATTTCTGTTTTCTGTCAAGTGTGCCAATGCATTTTTATTGTTTTTAATTTTTTTATTTTCCAATGTAAAAATGAAAATTTTGGCAAGTTCGTTCATAAATATCCTTCACTGAACATTACTTCGTTTCAAGACTGCGCTGAAACCAGTCTAATATAGATCTCAATAATGTATGTTATCCTTAAGCTGTAATTTGAAATCCTTCAAGCAGCCTTTGACAAAATGGGGCCCAAGTGTAGCTAGTTTATTTGCTAAGCACAGGTGAGGTTGAAAATGTAAGTGAAAATTTAGTGACACAGGTTCTGTGTGTACTGAATAGAGTGTGATATGTCAGATGATAAATGTAACTGAATCTGTGTGAAGACACTCAAATGTTTTGTTGCAACTGTTTCTTTTGCTAAATATTAACCATTCCTGACATTTTTAGGCGCGTTCACAAAATTGCGAAAAGTGACTATTACGTTTGTTCTGTCTGTCTGTCCACATGGAACAATTCGGCTACCACTGGACAGATTTTCATGAAATTTGACATTTGAGAATTTTTTGAAAAATTGTAAAAAAAAATTCACGTTTCATTAAAATCGGACAAGAATAATGGGTACTTTAAGTGAAGACCAATATACATTTTTGTTCATATCCCTCTCAGTTCTTAGAATGAGAAATGTTTCAGACAAAAGTTGTAGAGAAAATCACAACACACATTTTGTTTTCAGTAACTTTTTTTTTTTTTTTTTTTTTATTTTTTTTTTTTAAAATATTTT
>Ga0123357_10012091_pt1 | contig 11117 bp, 11 predicted proteins | sample TergutEmb28metaG_FD_89873 | JGI IMG/M metagenome (GOLD analysis project Ga0123357, IMG submission 89873) | Embiratermes neotenicus P4 segment gut microbial communities from Petit-Saut dam, French Guiana - Emb289 P4 | ecosystem: Host-associated > Arthropoda: Insects > Digestive system > Gut ... | reverse complement strand
TGGGTTTTTTTTTTTTTTTTTTTTTTTTTTTTCGTGACTGCGTCTGGTCACGTTTTGAATGTCAATCGTTCCACTGTTTTTTCCTACTACGAAAGTGTGTTAAACAGTTGACTGGGTTGCGCACAACGTCACGGTAAACTAGACGAACAGGTTTTGTACATTTAACGCGAGAATCGTTTTGTTTTATTAGAGAGTCAATTATGTCTTTTATTTTTATTCATTTCCTTCTTCCAGGTACAGTTTTAAAAACTTAGAGAAGGATTTGTAAAGCATTCGGTTATATCAGTCTGAGAAACTAAGTGACGATCTGCCGCAATGGCAGAAGGGACGTACTGTGGACATTGTTACCTTGATACAGTTCGGAAAAAATTAAAGTGTAAAATATCTGTTTGTGTTTAGTCCTGCCACAAAGTTCGACAATCATCCATGAGCGTTACGAATCGTGTAGTCGGCACGGAAAGCGGAGGAGAAGTATTGTGTCTTTTACAGCAGGAAAATGACAAATAAATTAGGACATTGATAAAGAAGAATGCCCGTTAAAGGGTGAAGTACAAGTGAAGGAATTAGCGGTGAAGTTTGGCCTGCGTGAAATGTCTTTGTGACATGTGTTTGAGGTTCACGTGTAATGCAGCAGGGACTTTGACAGAATCTGATGGAGGTGGTATATTGTGACAAAGTGAAGACAATAACAGTACAGCGATAGGTGCATATATGTTGCTTCCCGTTGAATTCCACGCGTACCCCATCACGGCGGGACATTTCCACCATTTCCGTATTCCCTCCTTCAAATGTTTTGTGCCGTTATGGCATCGGCGATGAACAGATTGGAACAAGAAAAGTTATACCGGAAGTCTAGGGAAGTTATCATCCAAGCTTCGTCATCCAGGGAGAGCCTGTCCGACGTTATCTCCAACAAACCGGGAACGGGCGACGACATCGTGCTGAGCGTCCTCAAGTCGCCGATAATCTCGACCTGCCCCAGCTATACGGATCACCACCGGACCAATCACCAGCAGCAGACAGGCACTTCTTCTGAAGATGACGCTGTGTTCGAGGATCAGGATCTGGAGGAGAGGCGCGGACTACGAAACGTCGCGAACGGCAGTCCTGAAGTTACAAGCAGATTTAATTTCTTTGGTGAACAACTTCGTCGCTTTAGAAATCCGAGAGGGCCTCGGTTTGGCGAGGCTCATCATAAACGTGTTCCGACGCCTATCAAAAAGCGGCGTCATCGGTACAATCACGACGCGGCGTCACGTTATAGGACTAAGAGCGATGACCTTGAAGACGAAGACATTGGTGACGACTTGGATGTTGATGACGATGGTGATGACGATGATGATGACGAAGTTGTGGAAGGGGTTGAAAATGTGTCAGGGACAGGGGTTAAGAGGGGGGCGGGACATGCGGGGAGAGGGCCCCCTGGTGTTCCGGATCCATACTACCCAATTTATTTGCCTATTGATCAAGCGTTCAAGGCCAAGTATGTGTTCCATCATAAAAAGGGCAAGACCTTCCAGGAGCGAGTCTACGTCTTCTTGGAACATCCGGGCGGATGGCTGTGTTTCGTCTACCACTTCACAGTGTAAGTACAGAATTGTATGTGTGCTCTGAAGTCCTGGCTTCAGACACAGACACTATCACAATGCGTTTCCTGATTGATACATTAACTGAGAAGAATGAGTAAGTAACACAAAAGTGTGAAACTCAACTTGACGAAGACGCAGTCTATCTATGCATAGGCATACCAAGGCTTTCTTGAGCTTCAGAATTCGTACGTTTAAAGATCCGCGTGTAAATGTAATTTAATTTACGCTCATAACAAAATTTCGTCCTTTCCTATGCCGATTTTTACCAAACTCGGAACAGTGAACGGCGTCCTACACCGATTTTCATAAGGACCGGGGAAGAAACATGACACACAGAAGGATACATTTTTCTTACACACCCCCCACCCCCCACTCAATTCAAACATGCCCCTCACTGCGCCGATTTTCCCGAAACTCGCAGACGCTTATTGTCAGTTGATATTTGTTGGCGCTTCCGTCACCGAGTTTTGTACAGTTCGGACCGTGACGGTCAAAATACAGGTACTGTAGTATGTAATGTAAGTAACCGACTGACAGCCAGTAACTGGTGTAAAACTGGAAACTTTTTATTGATGGTTAGGCTTAATTCATGCCTTTCATTGCGTAGAGTTTCGCCAAACTATAAAGTGTTCGTCGGCATTACGTGGAAATCTGTGCCAAGTTTTACCGAGATGGGTCAAGAATTTTGGAAAGTACGGGCAGAAATTTATTTTTGCCCTTAAGTACAACATGACCGTTGTTGGGACAATGGACGGAGTCCAAATTAAGACTAAAACCTGTGTTTGAAGACGGACATTTATCCAAATTATGTACAAAATTCTGTTCCTGCCTCACAGAGAACACAATGTAGCTTGCTTTGTAAAGAACAGTCACGTTAAATATGTTAATGCTGTATAGGGAAATAATCGTTGTTTGTTCTCAGATCCACACAAAACACATAAATACACTGTATGGGCAGAACGTAGAATTGTTGAATGGAAAACCTGGTGGTACAAATAGTGACCACTGGGCCTTAAAGTGCAAATTATGTTAAATATCCAGTCCCTACCGCGCAGTAAACATTCTCCCTCTCGGTTGTAAAACCCGTCAGTTAATGCTTTATAGTGAAATAATCGCTGTTTGTTCTGAGATCCACACAAAACACATAAATACACGGCATGGGCAGAATGTAGAATTGCTGAATGTTATAGCATGTGGTGGAAGTAGTTACCACTGCGTTTTACAAATTTAAGTCTTTGTTTTTCCTCTTATGATCTGTGCTGGTTTGTTTTCGTAAACCTGTTTTATATCCTTCCATTACTTATTTCGTTTATTTTAGTATAGGATCAGTGTTTGGGGGTTGTGAATATGGTAGTCTGTTTTGCATAAAAGTTTCTTACGTAGCTGAGGCACTGGAAGCTTATCAAGAGGGACTATGCTTCAGGCGTTAGCAGCTGTTGTATTTACTGTCCGATTACTTCTGTCTGTCGGATGCAGTTTTATGAGTATATTTGCCATTCTCCGAGAACAGTTCCTGTAAATGTGCGAATATGCAGCAGGCTTTCCCTCCTAGTGTTGCATAATATAAGCCTTTTATTCAAACTGCTTTTTGAATAAATTGCGACAAGCTGTTCGTTATATAAATTTTTATTCTTGGTGAGCTAATCTGTTGTTTTGTATGGGTGTGAAACTTGGTCGCTCACATTGAGGGTGTTTGAGAATAGGGTGCTGAGGAGAATATTTGGCCCTAAGAGGGACGAGGTAATAGGGGAGCGGAGAAAACTACATAATGAGGAGCTTAATGATCTGTACTGATAAAATCCAGAAAAATGAGATGGACGGGACATGTAGCACGTGTGGGGGAGAGGAGAGGTGTATATAAGGTTTTAGTGGGGAAACCTGAGGGAAAGAGACTACTTGGAAGACGCAGGTGTAGATGGGAGGGTAACATTAAGATGAATCTACGGGAAGTGGGATGGTGGGCATGGACTGGATTAATCTGGCTAAGGATAGAGACAGGTAGCGGGCACTTGTGAATGCGGTAATGAACGTTCGGTTTCCATTAAATGCCGTGAATTTCTTGACTAGCTGAGAAACGGTCAGGTTCTTAAGTTGGACTCTGTTCCGTGGAGTAAGTAAGTAACTTTAAGTAAGTAAGTAAGTAAGTACGTAGGTAAGTAAGTAAGTAAGTAAGGTGAGCCAGTAGTTTGCTGTTTTCGGCTTATGTAAGGCGATCAAATGAAGTAGAATGAGAAATGAGGGACACACGTGCTATAAGAAGGGGGAAAAGACAATTTATAAGACGTAGAAATAGATGGTTAAAGGTAAAGTTGTCCCTGCCCGCGTCATGAAGGCGTATAGGGGGAGCAGAAATACAGATCCACTCATTCTTAACATCGGCGCTAGACGCGCTAGAGGTGAGTGGTCAAATTCACTCCGCGGCCATTTTGCGCCCGCGAAAAGAACGCCGGTACCCATTTAACAGGAAGATGGGTGAGCCCCAGATCCGGCGTCTGTGGTGTGAGAGAGTCGGTTGGTAGGCAATTTTACAGCTGTTGTTACGTCAAGACACCCTGTGAGTCTGTTGTTAGGCTCTTGAGTGGAAGTTAACAAACAACGAAGCCTTCGGTTCTAAGCAGAACATTTCATTACCGACCTAGCGACCGACTTCTCTAGAAGCTTACTGGGTTAAGCAGTTATTTAGAAATGTGACTGACTTCAGCAGTAATGTTCGGAGGACGTCCCACTGGCTTATCGCCCTTGATACTTTCAAGAACATCAGGCGTTTCCGTGCTTTATTTTGTATTCATTTAACGTTTCAAAACACGGTGGTTTAGGGTCCTGCACCATGAAACCACACAATCTGCATTTTGCCACTTACTGTACATCCATGTGGTCCATATGAGTCTGTGCAGCGTACTACCAGAACTTACCCAAACAGGATTACCCGACTGGTCGTGGTAAAGAAAAGTGCAGCGTTACGTGATTTTAAACAAAAGAAATTTTAGATATAATTTAGAGGAGTGTAGTACTTCAGACTGTTAAAGAGGTAGTAATTACCAACCGTCGGACAGCTGCCTGTTGAAATATTTATTGCTTTCGTAGACAACCTTAAAAATTACAATTCCGGCAGCTGTAGTTATGAAATGTAATATGGCAATAAAAAGTTCGTTTATATTTTTAATGGTGGTGGTCGCAACTCTCTTGAGTTACTGCTGTAGCCTGTTTCTCTTCCTTTTTGTTTTCGTTTACGTCTCTCCTATACTCTCCTTTCTCTTTGTAGCAAAAAAAGCCGTGTTGAAATTTTATTACGTTTATTTGTATGTATGTCACAGTCAAAGAGGGCGATGTTTTTACTCTCGCGGAATGTGCAGGTATTTCATACGCCACTTGAACGTTTTAATTAAAATGGATATTAAAATACATCATGGACTTGTATTTCTGTAATGTACATGTAAAGTAGCTAATTCCGCCGTTGTTTTTATTAACTGATTTGTTTAAATTGACTTTAATTTCGTCCCAAAAAAACTAGAGTTTGATAACGTAAAGCGGGGGGGTTTTTTTTTTGAGGCTTCGTACTCCAGCCTGGAATATGTGCCTATTTGTGGCACACGTTTGTTATTTTACATTTGAGCTGCCCTGATATGTTTCGTCATTTTTTATATGTAGTTATGCTGACAGCCTTTCTTCTCATTATTTGGCGATTTCACAATACAGTTACGAAAAGCAGATGTTAAAATTTTGTCCTGTCTGTCTACCCGTCTCTAAGCAATTGGTCTTCCACTGGGAGAATTTGCGTGAACGTCATTATTCGTAAGCTTTACTAAACAATGTCTACCTATTGAAGTTTAATTAAAATCTGACACATTGTTACGTATTGAGTTTTACAACGTTTCACTGAATTCGTTTTTGGATTCGGAAAATTTCGGGTGAGGGTTTTGGAGATAAAACGTACGTTTATGTCAAAGTTTTACAAAGATCATTCTGCTTACAATGTAACTATAAATTCAAGGAACCCAAAATATAATAATATGTTATATATTGTATATATTAAATATAATAGATGTATAGCAGAGACCAGGTAGACAAGAATTTGTCTGACATATTTCCAAATAGTAATGGTTTGAAACATGGAGATGCTTTATCGCCATTTCTTTTCAACTTTGCTTTAGAGTACGCCATTAGGAAGGTTCAGATAAACCAGGACGGACTGAAATTAAATGATACACATTAGCTTCTGGTTTGTGCTGATGACATTAAGATATTGGGAGGAAGAGTACATTCTTTAAAAAAAAAAAAAACGGACGCTTTATTAGCTGCTAGTAAGGCGATTGGACTAGAAGTAAATGCTGATGAAAGTACATGGTCATGTCTCGAGATCAGAATGCAGGACCATGTCACAATATAAAGAGTGATAGTAGTTCCTTTGAAAGGGTTAAAGAGTTAAAATACTTGGGAACAAACTTTACAGGTCAAAATTCTTTTCAGGAAGAAATTAAGAGCAGATTGAAGTCAGGGAATGCTTCTTTTCATTCGGTGCAGAATCGTTTTTCTTCCAGTTTGCTATCCAAAAATATAAAGATTAAGATATACAGAACTATAATTTTGCCTGTTGTTTTGTATGGGTGTGAAACTTGGTCGCTCGCATTGAGGAAGGAACGTAGGATGCAGGTGTTAGAGAATAGGGTGCAGAGGAGAATATTTGGGTCTAAGAGGAACGAGGCAAGAGAGGAGTAGAGCAAACTACATAACGAGGAGCCTAATGATCTGTACTCCCCCCCATATATTGTTCGGGTGATAAAATCGAGAACAATGAGATGGGCGGGTTGGAGAGGAGATGCGTATACAGGATTTTGATGGGGAAACCTGAGGGAAAGAGACCACTAGTAAGATCCAGGCGTAGATGGGAGAATAATATTATGAGGGATATTCAGGAAGTGGGATGTGGGGGTATGGACTGGATCGAGCAGGCTAAGGATGGGGACACGTGGTGGAAGCTGTGAATGCGATAATGAGCCTTCGGGTTCCATACAATGCGGGGAATTTCTTGACTAGGTTCAAACCCGTTAGCTTCTCAAGAAGGACTCTGCTCCATGGAATAAGTAATAATAATAATAATAATAATAATAATAATAATAATATACTGTTATAATCTTCATAATGTTACGTCACGTTCTTATTCAGGTATTGAATTTTTATTCATGCGTATTACATGACGCATAACTACGAAAAATATGATCTTGCAATCATCATACTGTGCAATATACATATTCACTATATCCAGCAAATGAACTTCTGTATATAGCTAATGATACATGTACATACCATATAAAGAATATTGTTTGTAATTCAGAAATTAAAAACAGCATTTTGACGGGGCGAAACTTTGAGGTTATGTACTAGCAATTTATTTAACATTGAAAAAAATCGACTGAGACACATAAAAAGAAGCCCTTCAGCAAAATGCAGCAGCAGACGCTAACAACAGCAGCAACTTCCTTAACTTCCGCTATTAACATGTGTATGCAGTTGCGAATAGCAAGCGATGTGACCTCAGGGGATTTGTTTTGTTTCTGCTATTTTAAGAATACCTGTTTTGTGTCGTTTTTACAGGGATATCCGTTCCTATGGCACAACCCAGTTTGTCACTGCCCTTTTATCGCATGAAGTGTAGCGGCTGAGTGGCAACGCCGCACGCGGGTTGCGAGGCGGCCGAAAGCGACAAACGATACTGGCCAGATAAAATAATGATGCAGTGTAGTGAGCACTGAAGTTGTTTGAATGCAAATTAACATGTGGGGTTCCTGTTACTTTATCAGTGCCAGTACTGTATTTATCAATCAGGCATGGCGGAAGTGGTGTTTGGATTGTGACTTTCCGTTTACGAGTAATTTGACACGATGCTGTGATGTCCTGCACAGTTTTATTACGTATGCGTTGTGCGAAAATTCTTTTCAGTTCTCCGTACACGGTTATCCTAACTGAGGTTCTTGTGGTCTTCCTCAGTTACTCGAGGCAGATGTTCAGATTGTATCTTACATTAGGCCACGGCAATTCACTTTGTTTTCTTTGTAGTTAATTTCTCACTAACAATCGTGTCTCCATGCTACGCAAACTTAACCCTTATTTGTTAATACTTACTCCATGGAACAGAGTCCTTCTTGAGAAACCAACCGCTACTCAACTTGTCAAGAAATTCCCCGCATTTATGGAACCCGAATGTTCATTACCGCAATCACAAGTACTCGCCACCTCTCCCTTTCCTGAGCCAGCCCGAACCAGTGCATGCCCCCACATCTCATTTCCTGAAGTTCCATATTAATATTATCCTCCCATCTAGGCCTGGGCCTTCCAAGTGGTCTCTTGCCCTGAGGTTTCCCCACCAGTACCCAGTAAACGCCTGTCCTCTCCCCAATACGCTCTACATACTCTGCCCATCTCATTCAGTTATTTGTCAATTAATTCAGTAAATAAAAAACACTTGTGGACCATATAATGACAGTAAGTTATGTCTCGGCCAGTTAGTCGCCGGCCTCTCACCTTTAGGACCAATGCTTGATCACAGGCCAGGCCAGTCCATGTGAAATTTATGGTGGACAAAGTGGCAATGGAACAGGATTTCCTCCTGAGTACGTCGGTTTCGCCCTGTCAGTATCGTTCCACCATTGCACAATATTCCAGCGACGTTGTATAATGTTAACAATTGACATTGTCTTCGATAAAAACACTTAACGTTGAAAGTGTGACAATGACGCTGTGGCACAGTGTAAGAACTCCCAGCAGGTGGTTTAGAGTGCGGGACGGTTAATGTGCCGTCGTCTAGCGTAACGACCCTGACAGCATACTGATATCGACTGGCAGTACTGCATGTGGGTCAATAGCGACATTACTCGGCAATTGATTGCGTAAAAGAGGGCTGAGCTCCGGTCAGCAAATTGTTCCTTTTGTAGCCTCGAGTTCACACACACACACACACACACACACACACACACACACACACATATATATATATGGATCATACCTCACAGAGAACATTCTGTAGCCATTACAAACACGAAGTGGTTGATGCTGTTGAAGGAAATAATCAGCGTTTCTTGTGGGAATTGAGTACACTGTGTGGGCAAGGTACAATAGCTTACCGTCACAGCAGATGGTAGGTAGAATTACCACGGTCCATTACCGCGCTATTGTAATTTCATATAATTTCAGCTTATTATTACTGCCCCATTCTCCAGCGTGCATTATCCATTACTTACACTTTTTTTCGTTTAGGAAGTGCGATGTTTAGAGGCTCAAAGCAGACACTTGCTCCATGGATCCAAGTTTTTGACTTTCGAATATTCTATCCTCTCATTTATTGCATCAAATGATTCAGTGCCTTGCACACAGCAGCCCGCCACTGGGTCCTTTCTTGTCGGTTGGACTCGACCCGTATTATGTTCCATTAGGTTACATTTAGCTGTTCCCATTGGCCACGTGGAATAAGGCGTGGGCCGGCGGCCGCTCGTCTGCTGAGATTGCGGGTTCGAATCCCGCCGGGGGCATGGATGTTTGTCTGTTTTGAGTGTTGTGTGTTGTCAAGTAGAGGTCTCTGCATCGGGTTGATCACTCGTCCAGAGGAGTCCTACCGACTGTGGTGCGTCGTTGTGTGTGATCTAGAATCCTCGTGAATGAAGAAGTCCTGCCCCACTGCGAGCTGTTGCGCCAAGGGTGGGGGGGGGGGGATCCATTTGAACATTTTACGCCCATCTACAACTGCGCTGTTAATAACTTCATCGCTAACGAAGTGTCACTTTGCGTAAGAATGAGTATTATTTTGGTGTTTGCCGAAAGCAATACATTGTGAATTGCGGCAAGGGAATTTTCGAAATGAAAACTTTAGAGCGACTGTGGCTGAAGAAAGGAACGTGTTCTGAGTGCCTGAAGAAAAGCGGTTACGATAGTTTGAACACATTAAGAGAATGCCGGGAAATAGATGGCTAGTGAGAATCCTAGAATGGGAAAGAGAGGGAACGCGAAGGAAGGGAAACCATAAAAAAAAAGGATGGATGGAACCCAGCGAATTTTCTCTACCGGGGATTGTACCTCGGATTTTAAGACAGTCGCTTCCATTTGGATTCAGTTCGTTGTTCATTTTAATCCTACCATTGCGGCGCTATGTAATATGAGAGATTGAAGCCCTTTTCGAGTAGGCTGTAAATAAATCAATAAAAAATACATAAATAAATAAATATAAAAATACGGTGACCAGCATATGGGTCGAAATGTACGGAGTTTGTAGATGATCTTGATGCCTCCATCATTAGGGTATTTTGAAACGTCGGTATACAGGGTGAGCCTAAATTCTTTCCCTGGTTACAAACAAATGTTTACATGGACGTGTTGGAAATTTACATTGCATCTGAGTTAGAAGAGTTTCAGCCGTGGATAATTTTCCAACAAGAAGGTGCACCTCCACACTGGGGCTCACATGTTCGTCGGTTTTTGGATGCAGCTTATCCAAACAGGTGGATTGGAAGAGATGGTCCAACACCCTGGCTACCGCGATCGCCGGATATCACCCCCTTGACTTCTTTTTATGGGAGCATGTTAAGGACAAAATGTTTTTGACACCAGTTCCAGATATTACAAATTTGGAGGCAAGAATAACAGACGCCTTTGCTACAATAACTGAAGACATGTTGGAGAACACGTGGAGAGAAATTGATTACCGATTAGACGTTCTCCGTGCAACAAAAGGAGCACATGTTGAAGTGTACTAATGTTTTGAAAAAAAATGTCTTGTGTTACAGTTTGAAAAAAAATATATGTTTATATTCCACATACAGTAGTTTTCTTCCAATAAATCTTTGTAATCAGGGAAAGACTTTATGCTCATCCTGTATTTCTGCCAGACCTCACATTCTAGAGACAGTGATATTCATGGTCACTTGTCACATGGAAATTACAAGATGCAATGGAAGTATGCGTACAGAAATGTATATAATTTGTGGTGTATATATATAAATATATATAAACTGTATATATACACATAAAGGGTGTCCCAGGAGGAATGTGTCAGACTCCGGGAGGGTGTTCCTTATGTTAAAGTATACCGATATAACCCAAAACAACTATGTCCAAAGTTGAACGGTTACGGAGCTAATGGCCAGTGAGGTTTGAAATTTTGACAGCTGTTACACACTTATTGATTACCAAATACATATTAAAACTGGCAGGAATATGTGGTTTCTGTAATGTTAATATCTGTACTTAACAACAAACTAAATTGTGTGACATAAAACCATTAAATTGAACTACAAAAACACTCGCACTCATGTCATAGTTGTCCTTAGGGTTCCAAGCACTATACATGATACATGCCTGCCCAGCTGTGACGTAACCTGGCTGACCGCGCATTCCGGTATAAGCCTATTACACAAGTAAATTTGGCTCCGTATCATTAACGGGATGTCTTCCAACAAACCTGGTAACTCATTCCGCAGGAAGATTTCATACGCATTTCCCGTTAAATTGTTGTCAAAGACAAAAGGTCCGATCAACTTGTTA
>Ga0123357_10012090_pt1 | contig 11118 bp, 9 predicted proteins | sample TergutEmb28metaG_FD_89873 | JGI IMG/M metagenome (GOLD analysis project Ga0123357, IMG submission 89873) | Embiratermes neotenicus P4 segment gut microbial communities from Petit-Saut dam, French Guiana - Emb289 P4 | ecosystem: Host-associated > Arthropoda: Insects > Digestive system > Gut ... | reverse complement strand
CTCTTCGGCGGCTTGGTGGCGCTCATCGGCGTCGCGTTGATGGTCGCCTCACTGGTGCTGCTTGGCCGCAGCATCAATCGGCTGCCGGCTTTCTCCGCTGGCGGTCCGATGACGATAACGGACGCCACCGGCCACACCACCAGCTACAGCCCGTCGGCCATCGCCAAACAGGCGCAGGACTATCTGCTGCGCACCGGCCTGCTCTACTTCGTCGTGATCGTGCTCATCGGCACCTCCGGCGGCTACATCCTGGCCCGCCAGGCGCTGCGGCCCATCGCGCGGGTGACCCGGATGGCCCGCGAGCTGTCGGCGGAGAAATTCGACCAGCGGATCAACCTCGGCGGGCCGCAGGACGAGCTGCGCGAGCTCGCGGACACCTTCGACGAGATGATCACTCGGCTGGACGCGGCGTTCGACAGCCAGCGGCTGTTCGTCGCGAACGCCAGCCACGAGTTGCGCACCCCGCTTTCGGTGATTCGCACCGAACTCGACGTCACCATGTCCGACCCCTATGCCACCGCGCAGGAGCTGCGGGAGATGGGGGAAGTCGTCTTGTCGGCGACCGGCCGGGCGCAGCACCTGGTGGCCTCGCTGCTGACGCTGGCCCGCTTGCGCGCGGGCCTGGGCGGTGAGCTGGATCTGGTGGAGCCGGTGGACTTGGCCCTGCTGGCGCCCTATGTGCTGACCGGGGTGCGCGCCGAGGCCGCTGAGCGAGGCGTGCGCATCGAATGCGAGCTGGCGACCGCGCGCACGCTGGGCGACCCCCGGCTGTTGGAGCGGGTGATGGGCAACCTGGTGGAGAACGGAGTCCGGCACAACGAGCCCGGCGGCTGGCTGCGGCTCAGCTGCGGACAGACCCCGGAACGCGCCTGGCTGCATGTGGCCAACGGCGGTCCGGTGATCGCGCCGGAGGATGTCACCACGCTGTTCGAGGCGTTCCGTCGCGGCCGGGACGCGCGCGCCCGCACCGCGACCAAGGGCGCCGGGCTGGGGCTGGCGATCGTGAAGCTGATCGTGGACACCCACCACGGGTGGCTGCAGGCCGTCGCGCCGCCGTCCGGTGGGCTGGCGGTGAGCATCGAGCTGCCCGGTGAGGAGCAGGCGCTCGCCCGGCTCGAGGCGGCCCAGTCGGCTGCGTCGTCGGCGTCGCTGTCGGCGTCCCAGGTGTCGGCGTCCCAGGTGTCGGTGTCCCCGCCAGCGGCGCCTCAGTTGGCAGCGGGCAAGGGGTCGCGGCCGCCGACTCCGCCGACGTCGCATCGGCAACAGGCGACGGCGCGGTCGCGGGCGGCGCAACCGGTGCCACCGATGCCGAGTTCGCAGCCGGCGGTGCCGGCGCCGGTGATGCGGGCACAGGCGGCACCGGCCCAAGCGGCACCGGCCCAAGCGGTGCCGCCGGGGCCGCAGCCTGAGGCGCTGTGCGCGCCGCCGCCGGGCCTGCCCTGGCCGCCGAGCCAACTATCGACGCCGAGCCAACCGTCGCCGCCGAGCCAACCCTGGCTCCCGAGCCAACTGTCGCGGCCTCCCGTCTTGCCGTGGCCGCCGTCCGGGTCAGGACCGGTGGGACCGCCGCCCTCGGGCCCGCCGCCCCCGGGTCCGCCCTCGGGTCCGCCCTCGGGCGCACCGCCTGGGCTGTCTCCGGGATCGGCGCCGCCGGTGCCTGTCGGGCCGGCGTACGGGCCGCCATTGGGACCGCCGTTGTTGTTTGATCCACCGGTGGGAGCGCCCCGGTTCGGGCCGGCACCGCCAGCAGCGCCCACGCTGGGCGTGACAGTCACGCGGAACTCGCCGCCAGCGCCACCAGCGCCGCCTCAACGCGGTCAGTCGCCGGACCCGCCGCCCGCGCCGCCGCCCGCGCCGCCTGACGGGCCGCAGCCGCCGCAGCGCTGATCCGGTCGCCGCCACGCCGCGGCGCTGATCGGGTGGCTACTGCTCGGCTGGGTCGCTACTCGGCGTCGGTCAGGGCTGCGGTGAGCTGGCGCGCGGTGAGTTCGATCTGCCACGGACGGGCGCCCAACGCGGCGAGTTCGGCGCGCACCGCCGCCTCATCCAGGGCGTTCGGTGGAGCCCATGCCAGCTGCCGGACGATATGGCTGGCGAGCAAGTTCTGGGTCAGCACGCTCCGCTCGGCGGCCAGCGCGTCGAGTGCTTCACGCGTCCGCGCGAGGCGGGCGCTGGCTTGCGGATCCTGGTCGCGCCAACGACGCGACGGCACTCGCGTGCGCTCCGCGGATATCGGGGGCAGCTGGTCCCGGGACAGTCGCCGCGCCTGCTGCAGGGCGGCCATCCAGCGCGCGGCTTGGCGTCGCTGCCTCGCCCGTTGGAAGGCCGGCAGCGCGAGCAGGTCATCGAATCGACGCGGGTTGGCGCGCGCCGCCGCGATGATCGCCGCGTCGGGCAAAACTCGGCCCGGTGCCAAGTCACTGGCGGCGGCCAGTTCGTCGCGGGCGTACCACAGCGCGCGAACGGCGGCCAGTTGACGGCGCCGGTGCAGCCCGTGGATGCCCGAGGTGCGTCGCCACGGATCCGCGCGCGGCGCCGGGGTCGGCGCGCGTCGCACCGCCTCGAACTCTTGCTCGGCCCAGTCCAGTTTCGCGGTGCGGGTCAGCTCCTCGCGCAGCGCGGCGGCGAGCGGTATCAGCAGTTCCACATCGAGCGCGGCGTACGCCAGCAGCTCCTCGCCCAGCGGCCGGGCGCTCCAGTCGGCGGCCGCGAACCCCTTCTCCAGCCGTATGCCCAGGTGCCTTTCAACCATGGTGCCCAGCGCGACCCGGTCGTCGCCGAGCAGGCGGCCGGCGAGTTCGGTGTCGAACAGCCGCTTCGGGTGCAGGCCGAGTTCGGCAAGACACGGAAGGTCCTGGTTCGCCGCGTGCAGCACCCACTCGGCGTCGCCGATCGCCGCGTCGAGGCTGGACAGGGACGGCAGCTCGACCGGGTCGATCAGCGTGGTGCCCGCGCCGGCGCGTCGCAGCTGCACCAGGTATGCCCGCTGCCGGTAGCGAAAACCGGAGGCTCGTTCCGCGTCGACGGCGACTGGGCCGGTGCCGGAGGCGATCGCGGCGACCGCTCGGCGCAGCTGCGCGGGTGTGGCGATCAGCTCCGGCACACCGTCGGCCGGCAGGGCCAACAACACTGGCGCGTCAACGGCCACGGGTGAGCGCCGTCACCCCTTCTGGGGGCAACCCGACCGCATTGGCCAGCAGGTCGGCGAACGCCCTCAGGTGCGGCTCGAGGTCGCCGGTGCGGGGGGTCCATGAGCCGCGCAGTTCGAGGGTGGTCGTGGTGCCTGGGCCGGCCAGGTCACCGAAGCGGGTGGATGTGGTCTGGGTGACCGTGCCGCCGGAGGCCGTGTGCTCGGCGCCACGCTCGGCGAGGGAGTCGATCAGCCAGCTCCAGCCAACGTTGGGCAGCAGCGGGTCGCGCGCCATATCCGGGTCCACGTCGGCAGACGCGTAGGCGACCAGTCGGAGCACACCGCCCCACGCCGGTTCACCGTCCGGATCGTGCAGCAACACCAGGCGGCCGGTGGCGACCTCGTCGCCGTTGGCGTCGCGGATGTCCGCCGAGACGGCGTAAGACCAGGGGGCGAGGCGTTGCGGCGGGCGCATCGGCTCGACCCGCACCTCATCACGGACCCGGGTGCGGTTGAGGCTGTCCACAGCCGCGCGAAACAGCTCGGGCGCGACGCGCGGCTGCTCAGTTGGCGCGGACGACGCGCCGCTCGCGTCCGGTGGTGGCATGGCGGTCAGTTGGCTCACAGTAGTGGCAGCTCCGGCTCAGCTCGCTGGGGATAGCGGGGTCGTGATCTCGAACGTCTGCACTGCTGACGCTCGCATGTCAGCTGGGCAAAGTCCCGCAGGCGCGCCGAGCGGCGGCGGTCCCGACGGTGCCGGCGGTGTTGCGCGGTGGCGGCGCCGAGAGCGCCGGCGGTGTTGCGCGGTGGCGGCGCCGAGAGCGCCGGCGGTGTTGCGCGGTGGCGGCGCCGAGAGCGCCGCCATGGGACGATAGCAAGTGATGACTGCCACCGATTCCGCCTTCGTCAGGGCTGCGCTGGGGCAACCTGTGCCGCACGTTCCCGTTTGGTTTATGCGGCAGGCCGGGCGCTCGCTGCCGGAATACCGGGCGCTGCGCGCGGGCAATTCGATGCTGGACGCCTGCCGTGACCCGGACCTGATCACCGAGATCACGCTGCAGCCGGTGCGCCGCCACGGGGTGGACGCGGCGATCTTCTTCTCCGACATCGTGGTGCCACTGGTGGCGCTCGGTGTGGACATTGAGATCGTGCCAGGCGTCGGCCCAGTGGTGGCCCATCCGGTGCGCACGCTCGGCGACGTGGAGATGTTGGGTGAGCTGGATGGGTTGGGTGAGCTGACCGCTGCGCGCGTGCCCTTTGTGACGGCGGCGGTGCGGGGGCTGGTCGCCGAGTTGGGCGACACGCCGCTGATCGGATTCGCCGGCGCGCCGTTCACGCTGGCCAGCTACCTGATCGAGGGTGGTCCGTCGCGCGACCACGCCCGGACCAAGGCGCTCATGCACGGCGATCCGGGACTGTGGCACGCGCTGGCGGGCCGGCTGGCCGCGATCGCGGCAGCGTTTCTGCGGGTGCAGGTGTCGGCCGGGGCCGCCGCGGTGCAGCTGTTCGACTCTTGGGCCGGCGCGTTGTCAGCCGCTGACTACGAGCGGTACGTGCTGCCGCACAGCCGCGCGGCGCTGGCCGATGTGGCCGCAGCCGCAGTGTCCGCGGTGCCCGTGGCGTCTGCGGTGCCTGTGGTACCTGTGGCGGATGGGGCGCCCGGGGTGCCGCGGATCCACTTCGGGGTCGGCACCGGTGAGCTTCTGGCGTTGCTGCGCGCCGCCGGTGCCGAGGTGGTTGGCGTCGATTGGCGGCTGCCGCTGGCCGAGGCCGCCCGGCGGATCGGCCCCGGCGCGGCTGTCCAAGGCAACCTGGATCCGGCGCTGCTGCTCGCCGATTGGCCGGTGATCGAGCGTGAGGTGCGCCGGATCGTCGCCGAGGGGCGCGCCGTGCCGGGCGGGCACATCTTCAACCTGGGCCACGGGGTGCTGCCGCAGACCGACCCGGACGTGCTGACGCGAGTCGTCGAGCTGGTGCACTCGCTTTAGCCGACCAGCGTGGTCGGCCAACGTCACTCATCTTCATGCGGGAGAATCGCGCTATGCGCGTTGTCGTAGTAGGTGCGGGGATCTCGGGACTCACTGCCGCTTGGACGTTGGCCAGCCGGTGCCCGGATGCCGAAGTGACGGTGTTGGAGTCGTCGGCGGTGGTCGGCGGCAAGCTCAAGCTGGCGCAGGTGGCCGGTGTGCAGTTCGACGTCGGGGCCGAGGAACTGGTGGGGCGGCGGCCCGAGGGCATCGACCTGATCGCCGACGCCGGGCTGGCCGAGGAGATGATCTCGCCGCTCACGAGCCGCTCCTACTTGTTCACGGCTGGCGCGCTGCACCCGATGCCGCGCACCATGATGGGCATCCCGGCCGACGCGGACGCGGTGCGCGAGGCCGGCATCCTCTCCGAGGACGCGCTGGCGCGGATCGCGAACGAGCCGTCGCTGCCGCCGTTGCCGCCGCTCACCGAGGACGTCTCGGTTGGCGCGCTGACCCGGGCGCGGCTGGGCGAAGAGGTCACCGATCGGGTGGTCGAGCCGATCCTCGGCGGCATTCATAGTGGGTTGATCGACGCCATGTCGTTCCAGGCCAGCGTGCCGCCGGCCGCCGCCGCGTTGCGCGCGGGCGGTTCGCTGGTGGCGGCGCTGCGCCCCCGCGCGCCACGCCCGACCCCGCCGCCACAAACGGACGCCAAGCCCCGGCCGGTGTTCGCGTCGCTGACCGGCGGGCTGGGCCGGCTGCCCGGCGAGCTGGCCTCCGCCGGCAGTTTCACCGTGCGCACCTCGGTCACGGCCAGCGCGATCACCCGCACCGCCACCGGATTCGCGATCGACACGACCGGCGGGGAGCGCCTGGTCGCCGACGCGGTGATCGTGTCGACTCCTGCCGCGCCGAGCGCCAAGCTGCTCGGCGAGCTCGCGCCGGCCGCGGCGGCCGAGCTGGCGCGGTTCGAGACGTCGAGCTCGGCGATGGTCACCCTGGCGTTGCGCGGCGTCGCGCTGCCGCCTGGCAGCGGCATGCTGATCGGCATCAAGGAGGGCTTCACCGTCAAGGGGATCACCTTCTTCTCGCAGAAGTGGCCGGGCACCCCGGACGGGCTGCAACTGGTGCGGGCTTCCGTCGGCCGGGCCGGGGACACCCAGACGCTGCAACGCGACGACGACGAGCTGGTCGCGATCGTCCGCCGGGAACTGCCGGCGCTGATCGGGGCGGACGCCGAGCCGATCGATACCCTGGTCACCCGCTGGATGGACGGGCAGCCGCAGTACAACGTCGGGCACCTGGACCGGGTGGCGCGGATCAAGGCGGCTGTCGCCGCAGTGCCCGGGCTGGAGGTTTGCGGGGCCAGCTACGACGGGGTGGGCATCCCGGCGGTCATCGCGTCGGGCCGGACCGCCGCGGCAGCGGTCCTTTCGGCCGTCGCGCCGGAGCCCACCGGCTGATTCCCGGAGCCCACCGGCTGATCCCAGGACCGCGCTGGCTGACCGTCGCCGTGTCGGAGAGCACCGCCCCACCTCCTTTATGATCATGGCAAAGCGCCAATAGTTATTGGCACTGGCGCTTGATCATCAAGGGGTTGCGCGTCAAGAGTATCGGCGGGATCGGCGCGGGCCGTGCTGGTTCGGGGTCACGGTTGGCGGGCGATGAAGGCGCTCATGCCGGGAATGGTGAAGGCGAGCAGGCCCCGCTGCGGCGCGTACACCAGTCCCTTCTTGATCAGTTGGTCGCGCGCCGCGGACAGATCCGAGGCCCGGCGTTTGTTCACCTGGCGAGCCAGGTCCGCGATCGCGACCGCGCCGTCGCCGCCCACTTCGGCCAGCGCGCGAAGCAAGTCTTGCTGCGCCCCGGTGGCGCGCTCCCATCGGGATCGGTACAGGCCGTCATCGACTTCTCGCTGAGCGGCGGCCAGGCCCACCGTGGTGTCCTCCAGGTCGATGCGACGCCCGATCGCGTTGTCCCAGATGTGTTTGCCGACCGCTTGCAGCAGGTATGGGTACCCCTGCGCGATGGCGAGCGCGGCGGTGAGGGCGTCTTCGTCCCACTCGGCGTGTTCGTCCTGCACGGGAACGACGAGAGCGGCTCGAGAGGCGGCCTCGTCAAGCACATTGACCGCTTGGAAGTACCACAGGCGCTCGGCGTAGCTGCTGGCCTCGGCCAGACGAACGGGCAGCGACGGCAACCCGGCGCCGATCACCATCACCGGCAACGGGATCGCCGCTTGGCCGAGACGGTGCACCGACTGGTTCAGCGCGGCGAGTTCCGACTTTCGCGCTTCTTGCATCTCGTCGATCTCGATCAGCACCCCGATGCCGAGATCGCGCGCTGCCTCGCCCATCGACACAAACAACGCGGTCAGATCGTCGGCGAACGCGCCGGTGTCCGCGTGGCCGGCGGCGGCCTCGACATCGACTCCGAACGAGACCGCGCCTGATGGGTTGACGGTGAGGCTGAACGACTTGAACACCGACAGCAGTCGGCTGAGCCGATGGGGGGAGTGTTGCCCGGTGGCCGTGCGCAGCGCCACGGTCAACTCCTGGCTCAGGCCGATCCCGAGCGATCGCGCGGCGCCGGCCTCGATCTTGGCTGTGATCCAGTGGCGGTCGGTGGCCTGGCTGAGCAGTTCGTTGAGCAGCGCGGTCTTGCCGACCCCGCGCAGGCCGCTGAGCACCCAACCGCGATCGCCCTCGCCGCGGGCCTCGATTCGTTGGCGGATGGTGTCGAAGGATGTGAGGATCTCCTCACGGCCCGCCAGAAGCGGGGAACGGCGGCCCGCGCCGGGGCGGAAGGGGTTGTCGACCGGGCGTATGTATCAAACATTATCAAGCCGTATAACGAAATTCGTGATACGGCTTGATAGATCTTGATAAACGATCAGCACCGGGTAGCGACCGGTGTGTCTACCTACATAAATCGTGCCATACGGTTCACCGCGCCCCGGGTCCGACACGCGCTCCGCCCGGCGCGTCGATTCCGTCAGTCGTGGTTGCCGGGGTCCGAGTCCTCGTCGAAGGTGAGCGCGATGGAGTTGATGCAGTAGCGCAGGTCCGTGGGCGTGCGGTAGCCCTCGCCGGCGAAGACGTGCCCGAGGTGGCTGTGGCAGGCGGCGCGCAACACCTCGGTGCGCTCCCGGGCCAGCCTGTGGTCGGGCCGGTTGATGATCCGGTCCCCGGCGAGCGGGGCGAAGAAGCTCGGCCAGCCGCAGTGCGAGTCGAACTTGTGCTCGCTGCGGAACAGCTCGGTTCCGCAGGCCCGGCACCGGTAGCTGCCGACGCGATGGTTGTCGGTGTGTTCCCCGGTGAACGGCGCCTCGGTGTCCGCCCCGCGCAGCACCGCGTACTCCCGCGCGGACAGTTCCGCGCGCCATTGCCGCTCGGACTTGACGATCTCCGGCTCCGGGTTGGTCACATCGAACAACGGTACGGGCCGCGCGCCGCGTCCCGTCGGCCCAGCGCTGCCGCCCCGCGGATCGGCCGCGTCAACGGGTGATCAGGATTATCGCCGCCGCGGCCAGGGCTAGGCCAACGCGTTGCAGCCGGCCGGTGTGCTCCCGCAGGATCATGATCGCCAGCAGCACGGTGGCCGCCGGGTACAGCGACGAGATCACACTGGCCAGCGAGAGCAGGCCGTGCCGGGAGGCCTGCAAGAAGAACAGGTTCGCGCTGGCGTCCAGTATTCCGGTGATCACCGCCATCACCAGCACCCGGCCGCGCAGCACCTGGAACGCTTTCATCCGCCAGGCGGTCGGCACGACCAGCACCCCCGAGGAGGCCCGCGCGATGGCCAGCGGCCACAGGCCGGAGTTCGAGTCGGCGCGGGCCAGGAGCACGAAGTACAGGCCGAAGGCGACGCCGGCCACCAGCGTCACCACGAGGACGCGTTTGGCGAGCGGCCCGTGCGGGTGATCGTCGGGAACCCGGCTGACCAGCACCACCGCGACCAATCCGAGCAGAATGCCGCCCCACGCGATGGTCGCCGGCCGTTCCCCGGTGAACACCCCGAACGCCACCGGAACAGCGGCCGCGAGCACAGCCGTCACCGGCGAGATGATGTTGAGCGGGGCGACCGCCATCGCCCCGTACATGATCACCACGCCGCCCATGCCGAGCGCGCCGGCCACGGTCCCGAACAGCGCCGTGCGACCGGACAGCGAACCCGGGAACGCCGGCAGCAGAGCGAACATCAGCACCGCGCCGATGGGGAAGCTGTACAGCACCACGGTCGCCGCGCTCCGGTGCCGGGAGGCCAACCCGCCGAAGAAGTCGGCCACCCCGTAACAGACCGCCGCGAGCAGCGAGAGGGTGACGGCCACCTGGGAAAACCTACCGGGTTGGCTCAGCTGAGGGTGGCGGCCGGCTCGCTGGGGTGATTTGGTGTACCTCCGGTTGGCCGGTGTGGAACTCCGCCGAACGCGACTGCGGCGTGCATGCTGAAGAACACCATCAGCACGCCCGCGAAAGACCGTTGACTGGCGACACCGGCCGCGTCGTAGCTGTGCTTGGAGACGCAGGTCTCCGAACCGTGATTGTTGATCTGGTATTGGCAGGTGCCGCTGCTGCCGTCTGGCACGCCGTTCGGCATGGTGGCGAACCCGATGCCCGAGACGACGGCGCCGCAGAGGGCCGAGACGACGAACAGCTTCTTCAGCTTCGGCGTGAGATCGCCGAGGAGCACTCCGGAGCCAAGCACCGCAGCGGGCCGACCGGATCTTCGTTGGCGGGCGTTGAGCACGTATATCGCCCATCCCTGGCCGACGAACCCGATCGGCATGCCAGCCGCCAGCAGGAGCAGCGAACCCGGCACCGGTTTCCCGCGAAGCGAGCCAGCCACCACCACGACCAGGCGGCCGATGACGCCACAACTCGCCAGCGCGGCGATGAGGGTGTTGAAACGTCGAGCGACAGGGCGGCGCGGGCGGTCATCCGGGCGCATGCGCCAGACATTAGCAAGGCGCGGGGCGGACTGCGCTCCGTCGGCTGGGTCGGCGTCAGCGGGTGATCAGCACGAGCGCGACCGCCGCCAAGCCCAGGCCGACGCGCTGCAGCCTGCCGGTGTGCTCGTGCAGCAGCATGATCGCCAGCAGAACCGTTGCCGCCGGGTACATCGAGGTGATGACGCTGACCAGGGACAGGAACCCGTGCCGTGTGGCGAGCAGGAACAGCACGTTCGCGATGGCGTCGAAGGCCCCGGTGGCCAGCACGAGGAGGAGAATCTTGCCGGTCAGCGGCACGACCGCCTTGCGCCACCAGGCGAACGGAACAACCAGCGCCGAGGAGACGAGCCGGCCGATGGCCACCGGCCATAGCCCCGAGTCCGAGTCGGCGCGGGCCAGGAAGATGAAGTACAGGCCGTAGGCGACCCCGGTGACCAGCGCGAGCGACAAGACGCCCATCGCGACGCGCCCGTGCGGGTGGTCTTGCGGGGTCCGGCTGACCAGGACCACCGCGATCAGCCCCAGCAGCACGCCGAACCAGGCGGCCACCGCCGGCCGTTCGCCGATCAGGACCCCGAACGCCACCGGCACGGCGGCGGCGAGCACCGCGGTGACTGGCGAGATGATGTTCATCGGGGCGATGGCCATGAGCGAGAACATGATGACCACGCCGATCAGCCCGAACACTCCGGCGAGCGAGCCGAACAGCGCGGTCCGCCCGCTCAGCGGCCCGGGGAACGCCGGCAGCACCGCGCAGATCAGCAGCGCGCCGACGGGGTAGCTGTACAGCACGACGGTCACCGCCGAGCGATGCCGTGAGGAGACCGCGCCGAAGAAATCGGCGACCCCATATGTGATCGCGGCGAGCAGCGACAGCGCGACGACCACGCCAGACCCTAACCCGCCGCGCCGCGCTCCGACGCCGGGAGGGCGCCAGCGGTGTCAGCCCGGCGGGGGTGTAGCGAGCGGCACGCCACGGGTGCCGTGCGAGCGGGCGCGGCCCGGGATTCGGCGGCGGCGCGGCTCGGGGCTCGGGTTCAGCGGCCCGGCGCGGCGCGGCTCAGCCCGGG
>Ga0123357_10012089_pt1 | contig 11118 bp, 4 predicted proteins | sample TergutEmb28metaG_FD_89873 | JGI IMG/M metagenome (GOLD analysis project Ga0123357, IMG submission 89873) | Embiratermes neotenicus P4 segment gut microbial communities from Petit-Saut dam, French Guiana - Emb289 P4 | ecosystem: Host-associated > Arthropoda: Insects > Digestive system > Gut ... | reverse complement strand
TGTGGTGGTGTGGTATCCGTATGCAGGCTGAGGCACTAGTGCCTCAGCCTGCATACGGATACCACACCACCACATCCAAACCACAACGTAACACCAACACACATCGAACCAGAGAAACACAACTCATGAAATAGCTCAACAAATAAGTCGCAAGCTCCTGAGGATGGATGTATTAACATCCGAAACATGTTGGACATTAAATAATGAAATAATGAAGCAAGTGACATCAAGTTAGTCTCTCTTTATTCAACTATCGAGATGATGCACGGTCCAATAAATATAAGATTCTATAAGGCATTAATAATAACAGTAGCATCATACGGAGCACAGTCTTGGACAATGAGTAAAGATATTGCTGAACGGCTGGCTGCTTTGAAAGAAAAGAATTAAGAAGAATATTTGAGGGAATTAAAGTAAATGGAAATTGTAGAAGGCGATATAATAAGAAATTATGGAGCTCTGCGGAGATTCAGATATAATTTCATTTGTCAGAATAAGTCGGTTGATTTGGATTGGTCATGATAATAGAATAGATAGTAACAGGAAAGTAAGACAAGTATTTAACAATAATCCCCAAAGAAGTGTAACAACAGGACGACCAAAAAAAAAATGGTGGAACTGTGTACAAACAGACGTTAATAGATGCAAAATTAAAAAACCGGAAAGAGAGGTCAAAAAAGAGCGCCCATTTGCAGAAGTCCATTATTTGGGCGAAGGTCCGCATTGGAATGTAGTGCCTTCTAAGAAGAAGAGCTGCGGATAGTGGACCATGGTAACTCGACAAAGTTCTGGGCCGTAGCCATCACGCCACATAAATTCCGTTCAGTCCGGTAATGTGAAAGTCCTTTCTCATGCTCCAAATTACTCCGTAAATTACTTCTTTGAAGTAAAGAGCATCAACCGCGATTGCATGATAAAAAATGGATCTTAATTACAAAATTACAGTTGTGTATGCACAGAAATGACAGGAAATCGTAATGAAGCAGACGTTAAATAAATCTTAAATCATTCTTTCAAAACGTTTATATCTTTTGAGCTATTCTACGAATTACAAAACTTCTTATTAGGTGACGCGTGTAAAATTCGAATTCTGTGCTGAAGATAATTCCGTGAACTGTTCAACAGATACTATACCCATTAAATAAGTACTGTCCTCTTAAATTGTTTCTTTTTCTTTCTTCACTTTTTAATTTCCTAGCCACTCCTTTCCTAAACTATTCTTAACATTCAACGTTATTACTATTGTTTCTTTCCATTCTTTTCGTTTCTTCTCTACTTCATCTTCTCCTCACCCTTTATTATTCACCTTGTTCTAAGGCAACTTTCGCCCATTGACCTGCCATGAAGGCACAGAGTGGGAATAGAAGTATATTTCTAGACTCTTTAATCTCGGCATTTGTTGGGGGGGGGGGTTCATCTTGCTATGTTTCTTACATTCTTTTAGACCGAGAACAGTATTCCCAAACACGGGTTCGCAGAATTTCCGTAGGAGTTCCGCGAGGAATTGTGGAACAAATACATAAATATTTGAAAGGACGCGAAAAATTCCAAATATTTCTCAGAATATTTCTGATAATTTTGTCCGGTAATTGGGAATACTCGAGTAATTACCGTACGCTAACAACTGCACCGTACTTTTATGCCTGTAAAACTTCTCTTATGCAGGAGTTCTTCAGGGTATAAATAAATTATTTTTGGGTGTCCTTCACGAAATAAAATTGGAAATCCTGGTGTGGGGGCGAGATTTTCCGCACCCGTACGGACCAGCCCTGGGACCCACCCAGCCTCCTATACAATGGGTACTGGGTCTTTCCAGGGGGTAAAGCGGCCGAGGCGTGGCATTGACCACCCACCCCATCTACCGACGAGGTTAAAGAAAGAGTAGAGCCATACCTATACATCCCTCTGAGCCTTCGTGGCCTGTTCTAAAGTGAAACTTACCTTTACCTTTACCTTTCGTCAAACAAAGCGCAGCGAGACTGCGTAGTACTACTAATGCAGCAGGTTGCTGAGTGCCTTCGGAAACAAAACATTCGTAGAGAGTAATTTGATCGCAGTAGTATTAAATTAGTCCAAACAGTTCGTCGGAAGAGTGCATATAAAATGTCCCCCTGTTGTGTTAACTTTATGCATAACATTGTCCGGTTTTCTGTGACGTGGCAGTACGTCGTGTGTCCATAACATGTATGCCAGAAGACGTTACATAAAGGAATGACGTAATTAAACTGGAATAAGCTGTAAGAACATTTCCACTCTTCAAAATTCTAACCCTTCAAAGCACAGTCATTAAATATACCTTTACACCACGTGCCTAAACACTCAGAAATTTGCATTTTGCCCATATGAAAGGCAAAGCAAACCTCTACAGGCCTGGACAGGCCCTGATGTTTCCAGGAGGTTGAGACAACCAGACTTCCAGACAGTCGTCACATGAAGGTGGTAAGTTTGTCAGCTATATGCACTGGTCGCTTTTACCCTCGAAGGAAATATTATTATTATTATTATTATTTAGTAAGTTGTTCGACGTTTCCACATCTTCTTGCGCCCATTTGATAATTATCTTTTCCTTCCATTTGTCTCTGTCCTTCCAGTCTTCTTCCTGGTACTTATTTTTATAAGAGGCTGTTTCGACCCCATGGCAATAGTGCGACCGGAAGGATCATGTCAATGAAAAATCGCATCGGACACAAACCCGCGACCTTCGACTTGTAGCGCAGTGCCTGAACCAACTGCGTCACCGCGTGCCCCATTCTGTCTAAATTCCGCTTAGACATTTCCAGCGATTTTCAGAATCAATATGGATTAGGTCAATTTCTCAAATTAAGGGTAGCCGGTCGGTCTGTGAAGACACCTCAAATATCTCAGACATAGGAAATAAATTTTTGAATTCTGTTCACACGAACTTCATTCAAGAAAGATTTAGACACAAGAGTGATTTTCTTTCGTGTCAAAGAAAATTCGAAACAACATTTTGTGACCAGCGGATTAGGTGCGTAGTTGTGTAGCTCTGTGGCATTCGGTGTAGGCTCAGACTACATTGCTGCTTCAACAGTATGTTGCATGCCAATGACTAAATTATCATCAGCTTTCTTATAATAAAACATGCACGGTCCTCTGAATGTCAAATATCATCAGCTTCTCTATAAGGTGTGTATATCATTGTGCTTCGCTTCTGTGTGCGTGTGTTTGTTATACTGCTTAGTTGCTTTTGTGTGACTTCAAATTTGTCTTTCGCATGAAAATGGGGATGGCTTGGAATGTATCAAATTCTAGAGAGTTTAGGTCATCACACCCTGCAGAATCAAGAACATGGATAAAAGAATATTTCAGTCGAACAAAGTAATTTATTGAAGGATAAGTTGGCTGCATATATCAAATTGCTATCAATTTCATAATCAGGCCAAACCTAACAATATTAAATTATAAAGAAAATATCCAGCTAATAGCAATGTAATGAATAAAGGAACCTGGAGTCCCAATGGCTTCAGCGTTGTATGTTTTGTATACTGAAATGTGTTATATGCCTTCGTTAGTTTATATGAACACAAAAACACTCCTTGATTTCAAGTAGCTATAAAATCAAAACTTACTGGAATATTACTACAAAATTGGTGGCTACAGTTGCATAAACTCATACAGTTTCATGTGGTATCACACACACTCAATGTGCACCCCTCTTGTTACTCGGCAAACATCGATGCGATAATCTAACTCGGACCAGGCCCTCTGCAGCTTATCTGGCGTGACCGACTTGACAGCTGCAGTGATGCGTTCCTGCAGCTCATCCACGATTGCGGGTAGTGGAGGTACATAGACTCTGTCCTTCACGTACCCCTAAAGGAAAAAGTCACAAACGGTCAGGTCCGGTGATCTCTACAACCAGGACACTGGTTGAAATCTAAACCAAGCGTCACTGAAGGGTTAAATGCAGGCAATTTATAAACCAGATGGGTAACAAGTAATTTTTCAACAAGAACTCGGTCCCGTGGAGCTATTTTATTACGTAGTTCTGTTAATGGGATAATCATTGAAAGCTCATTGAGTGGTGTAAGATAAGTCTATAGACAACCATAGACATTCAGAAATTCTGATGTTTTTCATTACAGGGTGACATTGAAGCTCCAGAGGTCCTGGAGAATAAAATTCCGCCAGTGATAGGCACAATCAACCCGTCGTATTTTGCAAATCCTGTAATCCTTCCGCCAAGAATAAGGAAAGAAGAGATGTCTCTACAAGAAACTTAGTGATGCCCAGCGTCGGTTTATGTACTTAACGCATCGCCCGTCCAATTCGCGATCGCCCACTGTCATTTATCATCAGTATATCAATATCTAGTCACTACTCACTGTATGTAGCTTTGTGTGTCGTGATGTCCCCATATTTAAAATGTGTGTTACTGTGACATTCTAACAACTCAAGGAAAAGAGCAAATACTGTAGATTTAGATACTGATATTTATTATGTCTTGATGTTGCGGTTAGTCAGTAAAGAAACCTGCACGAGCAAAATTATATTTTTCTTTGTAATAATGTAGTTTTCTGTTACATAATATATTTTATTATTTAAATGGTAACAAATTATTAATAAAATATTTATTGGACACACACGTTTATGAACTCTGTGACTGCCCCGAATTCATGTTCATTGAAAGATAAAATTTACGTTCCCATTCAAAATATCTTCAGTGTGACTGTGAAGAAGTCCTTGGTCTGCTGACAGTCGAAATGCACGAATATGTAATCACAAATTTTAGTTTTATTATACCACGTTTCGATTTCAAATACCTGTGATGCGCAGACGCAGTTTGACAGACAAATTTAAAGTTTCTGTAATAAATATTCGCTCTCTTTTTAAAACATCCACACAGAAATTGTAGAAAATATCGAATAGTTTTTAAAGTTTTTTAATTGCACTTAAACTTGCGCGACACTATATAAATGAAGCCACAGTAACAATACATTCTGCAGGATTGAGAATGTTTGCTCTTAAATTGAATTTTTTTTATATATGTTTTTCTGAACGTGTATCTCAGTATAGTCTCAGTAACTGACCAACTTAATGCACAAGTTCTTTTTTATAATAAGTTCATTATATTTCTCTACATGTTTCGAGCACTATTGTGTTCATCATCAGGAAGTCAAAATTGTATTATACAACATCTGGTATCATCACACGATGTAGGTGGCCGTCCGCCCATCTACATCGTGTGATGATACCAGATGTTGTATAATACAATTTTGACCTCCTCATGATGAACACAATAGTGCTCGAAACATGTAGAGAAATATAATGAATTTATTATAAAACAAGAGTTTGTGTATTAAGTTTGTCAGTTACCAATATTAACGACAACTGGTTGTTTCAATTGAAATTAAATTAACTGATATTGTTAAAACATTGACCGACCTCTCTATTTATTGTAAGTATAATTAATTGTCATAGGAAACACTGGAACGTCAAAAGCTTTATTGCGACATAAAGCTGAGAGAAGACAACTAAGAATATTCTCTCACTGATTTAATAAAGGACGAGGAACTCTCATTGTAGCAATTAAATAAATACTAATGAAGATACTTGCTGAAATCGTGCGAATATGGGAAGCTTTCAGGGCACCATCACACCGTCACTAAACACAGAAGTGCAACAAAATCTTAAGTTTAATGTACAAACGACTTGCAATCCCATTACAGGCCTGGACAGGCCCTGAGGTTTGCAGGAGTTTGGGCTCCCGGATTTCAAGACAATCGGCACATGAAGGAGGTAAGTTTGTCAGCCATACGCACCGGCCGCCTTTACCCCTAGGAAATATTCCTGGTACTCATTTCTCTTAGAGGCTGAGTCGACCCCAGGACCATAGTGCGGCCGGAACGATTATGTCAATGAATAATTCCAATGACACCATCTGGAATCGAACCCACGACCTTCCGGCTGGTGGCGCAGTGCCTCAACCAACTGCGCCACCGACAAACGACATGAAACAATGATAATTACAACTCCTAGTTTGAATACTTTTATTCAATATAGGCACATCAAGAGCTATGCATGTTTCCTCACTACCGAATTGAAATATGCTCTTCTCATATTACCCAAGTATGAACTGGGTAAAGTCCCTCGTATTGTAATTGTGAAGGAACAGTGTTTCGAAAATAAACCTGTGTGTTCAGTTGCACAGGCTTAGGATTTAACTTGGACTGCAGTCATCCACACAACATTCTACTGTCAGGTTTTGCACTTCTGGAAGATTCCTCTTGTGTTGCTGATTGGAGTCGAAAGATGCAAGGTCGTCCGTCCAGAGTGATGGCACGCCAAGAATTTTTCCTGCTAACAACCAGTCGTCTCGATTAGCAGTAGAGAAAGCATAGTTATAAAACGCGAATTTAATTTACTCCAGAATACCCACAATGTATGTAACTTAGGAGACAGCCCATGATAAAAGGGGCCAGCAGAGCAATTTGGCCCAGGCTAAAGGCCTAGAGCGGGAGGGGAAACAAATTTTACTCTCATTTCTTTTTAAAAATTATAATAACTGAAGAATAATTAGGGAATTTAGCTTAATTCAATATTTGCTCATTACACCAAATGTCTACAGTTTATAAAATATTGGGATTTGTCGGGAAGAGCTTCTAACAGCTCAGTCACAAGCACTTAGGAACTGCAGTCTCTTAAGGCATATCTGAATATACTTAAATATGTTATTTTGTCAACAACATGGATTGAGATTTGAAAATTACTACAAGGACAAATTTACAAATCGAAGCTGGCAACGCAACTAAAACTTTGAGACCTAAGTACAGATGATCCGATTTCAAATTTTCGACTTATCCGCGAAGAATGGGAAATATATTTGAAAAATCAAAGAACACTGCAAGAAACGCAGCAAATTCAATAGAGTTTCAAAACATGGGTAACTTAAAACATAATCAAGTGCTAAAAATCATTATGAAACCAACTTTTTTTGTAACTTTTCGAGTGATAACATCTCGACTGACAGGGCTATTTGAATCAATGTGCGAAATCTGTAAAGTTTATGGAATCCTTTTTCACTTTTATAGGTTGTGTGTTAAAACAAATCAAAGTATCGGCTCAAAAGTTCGAGCAGAAATGTGCTATGGAAACCTAAAAGGAAATACTCAATGTACCTTCTTTGTCAAGAAAATTTACAGAATAAACTGCATTTCAATACTCAGTTCAGCCAATTTTATACAAACCACAATGGATATATGGTGAACTGAACTGTTCATAAATTTATCTCTAGCGCTTAAAATTTTCGTACGACCAGCCAATTCAGATACTGCTGTATAAAATTAGTTTACTACGAATCGAGTGAAGAATTTCAACTGATAGGCAGCGTCCACAGAAATGCTAAGTGTGCCGTTCATTCTTCATATATAAATTCCGACTTTGCGCTGACAGTGATTTATCAGCTATCATAATAGGATTAAAAAAAAAATAAAGTTTGAAAATTACTTTAAAATCATTACATTTCTTTTCGTTTTTAATGTTGGTTATATTTTATGACTTTGTCAAATGTTATATCAATCAGAAGTAGAAAATACGTATACTGTAAAACAATTAAAACCGTTTCTATTTTTAAGTTTTACATTCATTTGAGTAAATGATATACACTTTGATTTCTTAAAACGCTTCGGATTGGGTTGGGGACTCCACTTTTGTGACTGGCCCTGGCCCCATCTCACCTCTTCTGTCTACTTTCTGAGGAATAAATTGACATAGAAAATTGATTATGAGTTTCAAATTCATGATTGGTCCAGCAGACATGATTGTCGACAAAGTATTTATCCCTTCATCATAATTATGGGTAAAAACAAGAAACTACTCGTATATAGGTGTAAGTTAAATGTGAATAAAAATCCAACAGATGCGACAGTATGCAGATATTTATTTACTGCAAAACTACTCTACATGTTTCGGGTGTCACAGCACCCATCATCAGGAGACTCTGTCCCGATCAGACCACGTTGGAGGGGAGTAGCCGTACAAGTAGTATGACCTGTACCGGAGGCTGCGCGTACGGTTTTTAATACTCCTGATGATGGGTGCTGTGACACCCGAAACATGTAGTGTAGTTTTGCAGTAAATAAATATCTGCATACTGTTGCATCTGTTGGATTTTTATTCACATTGAATTATGATGCACGGAACCACGAGCTTAAAATTAAAGTGTAAGTTCCTTACGCCGAAATTAACGAGACAACGAAGATATTTTCCCTTTGCTGGTAGCACAATTTGTCACTTTAGACGGTATAACGGTTGTTGAAACTACAATTAGCCTCTCAAGTATTTCCATAAATGTGATGTACATTGATAATATAAACACGCTTACTAACATCCAAATATCAGAAATTTGGTAACAGTTCTTTGCCTATACAATAGAGATAGAAATGTGATAGTGGTCATATAAGATACACTTTCCTCACAACATACGAATGACAGACGGACAAACAGGAATCATAACTGCTACAATACTAAATTCAGTCTTTGCAGATGATTTGTATCTGGGGTCTATAATGCTTTACGAAAATGTAGTAATAAAATGACGAAGTAGAGATTTTACAGGTGTCATTATCACAATTTGCTTGTATGGTTGAAGGAAGAACTATGCTTTGTGGGAGAACCAGAAGTCATAACAAACAAATAGCTCTAATAACGTGTATATAAACCAACCCACCGAGTAGAGAGGGCGATTAGGTTTGTAGTGCCGATTTGTTAGGGGGATCTGAATAGAAAATGTACTCTACAAGCATTGCACTTCTTTTGTCCTTGTGTTCGGAACACAAATCAAGAACCAACTGTTGCATTTTCTTGCCGTTGTTTTCTTAACCTGAATTAGTCACACTTTCTTGTAATACGGATTCTGATGCCAAAACCAAAATAATTTAGACTAAATAATATATATATAATTTTCCACATGTTTATGAATAAATCATTTTCACTAACCTCTTGAGAGTCAGGTGTAGACGCTTAAATTTGGAATGTAGTTCTATCTACCACTCCTTTCGTTTTTAGTTTTCCTACATGAGTCCGACATCGCTGCCATGTAAAGAAAATTTTGAAATAACTAAACAATTAACTAACGAACTGACTATCTCCATGGAGCAGAGCCCTTCTTGAGAATTGCTAATAAATCCCACATTTTATGGAACCAGAATGTTCGTTACAACATTCACAAAGAGCCCGCCAATTTTCCATATTCTGAGCCAGTTCAATTCATTCCATGCCCCCTTACCACTTCCTGAAGATCCAATTTAATATTAACCTCCCATCTACGCCTGGGTCTTCAAGGTATCCTCTTTCCCTCGGTTTCTTCTTTAAAAACTAACCGGTTCTCGGCTAGTCAAGAAATTCCCTGCTTTTAATGGAACCCGAAGGATCATTACCGCATTTACAAGGCGCGCCGCCTTTCCCTAACCTGAGCCAGATCAATCCAGTCCATGCCCTACTGCCTACTTCTTTCCTTCAGGCTTCCCCACCAACCCATGAACGCACCTCCCCTCTCCTCCAAACGTGCTACGTGCTGTGTCCGTCTCACGCTTCTCGGTTTGGTCACCCGAACAATGTTTGGTGAGGATTGTAGCTAATTAAGCTCCTCATTACATAAGTTACTCCACTCCCCTGTTACCTCGTCCTTCCTAGGCCCAATATTCTCCTCAGCGTCATATTCTCAACACCATTAACCTCAATGTGAGCGGCCATGTTTCACGCCCATACAAAATAAAAGACGAAATTATAGTTCTGTATATCTTAATTTTCATATTTTTGGAAAACACACAGAAGACAAAAGATTCTGCGCCGAATTATAGCAAGCATTCCCTGATTTCAATCTGTGCTTAATTTCTTCCAGAATCGAATTTTGATTTGTTAACGTTGTTCCCAAATATTTGAACTCTTCCACCCTTTCAAACGAACGATCAACAATCTCTACTTTATGACTTTGTTCTTTGGATTTAAAAAAAAAAACAACAACAATTTATTCAAGCAACCCTCACATACAGTATATGCTATGCGGACAGACACAAGGCTCTGCTTGTACAGCATTTGTAGTTCACGCATTTAAGTACAGAAGACAATGACCACTACTTTCGAATCTTCTTTAAACTCTAATCAAAATGACGCTTTTTCTGATACAGCTTCTGAAAAGCTTAATGTAGGCCTAAAGTAAGGCCCCTCGTTTGCAAATACTGTCGCACCGTGGCTCGTAACAGGACTGACCGTATTGTGCACGTCCGGTATCTAATACTCGAACTTACGTGCATTGCTGTTATTCTAGCACTGGTTCGGGTTTCAGTGCGCGTTTTAGGCGCGTTCGCAAGATTTCAAAAAGTGACTACTAGCTTCGTTGTGTCTGTCTGTCCGCCTGTCCGTCCTGCAGGCTCCCTCTGGACGGATTTTCACGAAATTTGATATTTCAGTATATTTCGAAAATCTGTCGAGAAAAATGAGGTTTAATTAAAATCTGACAAGAATAAGGCGTACTTTCATTGAAGACCAATACAAATTTTTTTATCATATCTCGCTCAATTCTTCTTAGAATGAGAAAATTTTTATACAAAATTGTAGAGAAAATAAAAACACACATTTTATAATCAATAATTTTTTTTATTCGAAAATTGTGCCCTTTTTGAGATGATGTGGAAAAATACAGTAGACCCGGGCAGGCCATAAATGATAAATGATAATATTGTGCGTACACATTACATGCTGGATAACTAAGGCTACACACACACACACACACACACACACAGATACACACTCAGAATATGTAATGCTTATTGATTTTCCACTGCAACAATGGTTGCAAGAAGCGCCTCATTGTTACGTTATATGTACATTGCGTGTCTTGTTAAGTTTGTTGACGCGGAAGTATTTTATCTCAATAAAATATTTTTTTCCTAAAGTGTTCTTGTATGATTCTGAAGTATAAGGTTTTTGATGTAAAGAGGACTCGTCACATACTGCCCATAGTTCACGCAACAGTAAACTATGGATCCTCTGTGGAATAAGAAACCAACTAGATGTCACTTAGTATTATATTTATTTCTCCTTTATAAGTTACTCAACATGTTTCGGGCTACCTTGTGCCTATCCTCAGGAGCTGAC
>Ga0123357_10012088_pt1 | contig 11118 bp, 3 predicted proteins | sample TergutEmb28metaG_FD_89873 | JGI IMG/M metagenome (GOLD analysis project Ga0123357, IMG submission 89873) | Embiratermes neotenicus P4 segment gut microbial communities from Petit-Saut dam, French Guiana - Emb289 P4 | ecosystem: Host-associated > Arthropoda: Insects > Digestive system > Gut ... | reverse complement strand
TTCCACCATTCTGAAAAATCCGAAATTTGCCGCGAAACTGACACTGATCACCACCACCATATGCACAGGTGGAACAAAAAGCGCGGTGCGTAATGGGTCACGCAAAAACGCGGACAACTGGGTGAAGGAAGTAAGGAAAACCTGAAGAGAAGAAACGGAAGGTAGGCGATCAGCGACACTAACGGCAGTGAACGAAAGCTTGGTCCCACTAATGTGCAGTGTATCCTTTGAAAAAATTGAACAGACAGGAAGTTAAGTTTTTGACTCGAAAGTGTTTGGAAAGGGTGAACAGTTTGTCGTATCTTGAACTTTTATGCTTAGGCAGGAAATTCTTCAAAGTGTGAAATGTATTAAAAGGACAGTTTGTGTATATGTTAATGATGTGGGGACATTTTGGATAGGTTACAGCATTTCAACAGAATTACAAATTGTGACCAGTTGGATATATATATATATATATATATATTGAAGTTTGCAATTTTTGAAGCCTTATGAAATCGTTATTCATTTTTGGCAGGCCTGTATTGGTAGAGTGAAGGAAGTGCTGTTCATACTGATGTTGTCAAGTGTGTGGGTAGGAGGGACCACCAGTATTTTCATCCTTCGCCTATTCTGCAACTGTATACCATTTAAGAGGAACCCCTGAACTGAGGTAAGTGTTATGTTATATATGTCTCACCGATATGGTGTTGTGGCGCTATTATCTGAAAATTGTGAGTGGGGGGAGATCCACAGACAATCAAAGGTCTCGGATCAGCACAGCTTTGTAGAACATCGAGGTAATTGCACGTCCAAGGAGATCATTATTATAGTGCCAAAACAAATATTTAACTTAATTTACTGGTGTAGGAGAACACCAGAAAAAGTGGGCATAACACTGGGATGGGGTCTCTAGGTAGATTGTTTATAGTATGAATATTCAGAGCAGCCCTTACACATATCATAGGTATTCTAGACAGTGGAGTCAGGGCACAGTAAGGACAAAAAGATTGGTGTAAGGTGAAACAACTTCCATGGCCAACATCCCAGGCCTATAGGGAAGATTTGGGGAGTAGGCAGGTCAGCTGGCCTTTGCTGGGTGAGGGAGGGGGTAGAGGTTTCAAGCCAGTCATATGAGCAACTATGGGGGTGGGGACAGGAATGTGCATAGACACCGAGGTTGCTTGCTGGGATCCTTGGCAGGTGGTCAAGTATGTCAGACTGATTGGGAGCGGGTATTTTCTGCAGCTGAAATGAATTTGATGACTGATTTCACTTTAGTTCTATGTGTACTGTGTTAAAATTTGTGCTTTACAAAAGACGTTCTGAGAAGTGATAGGACACGGGGTTTAGCTTGGCAGTAGGGACTAAACAAGTCACAAGGGATTGGTGAGGATATAAACATGTGTAGGTTTTTCTCAGAGTATGTTGGCCTTTCTACATCAGTATCATTCAGCTAATGCTCCATACACAGTTATATGTCATTGACCCTATATAATCACAGAAATTGTCAGTGTCATTAAGTAACACACTCGAGATTGCTGTGTGAGGATGATATAGGGCTTTGTGTAGTGGCCAGAAATGGACTGTGCTGTACAGGAAGTACTTTGGTAATCCTGATTCAAAATGGACAGCAGTACTGGTGTTTAACAGCAGTGTGTGAAGTTGATTACAATATGCATGTCCATTGCAGGAAAGAAACACAAGATGGCATAAAGTCAGTAGAAGAGGTATGATGGCAAGGAAAGTGGTGGAAAAGAAGGGAATAGAAGAGATGCATTCATGAGGGTGTGGTGGAAAGGATGATTGTGTGGGGAGGTTACAGAAGACTGAAAGATGAGAGAAGAAAACAGAGGAGTACTGGAAGGTGAGGACTCCACTCTGGCACTAAGCTCATTGGCCATTGGTGACACTGTTGTTTGTGTACATAGACACAGCACACATCCTCCCCATTGCAGATATCCATAATTCCCTGAGTGTTCTCCCAAACCTGGAAAAAAATTCAGAAATCAAAAATCCGCACTCAAATTGATAGAAGTAACTTGCTGCTAGCCATTGTCAGGAACTTCTTATACTAGAGGTATAAGTCTTTATCATAAGATGGAGCTTGTACCTGCAACATAACAAGTTTCTTATGGTGGAATTAGCAAGTATCTGTTAAACTTACACCAAATGAACGTACATCCAAAAGTACCCACTGGAATTTAGCCTTGTCACACAAATTAACCTATACTCAGAATTGTACATATTCCTCTATGTATAGTTATAAATTCTTACAATATTTAAGCTTAATCACCTTGGTTATTGTTATCTGTACAGTAATGTCTCATGTTCTGTGACAGCCACACTTTCTGAGTGAGCATAAAAACTAGGCTGTATTAACATTTCTGTCAACTAATTGGTATGAAAGTGCTAGAAAGTTAAGGTACTGACTGATTGGCCATCATTTTGACATATTAGTAACATGAACCACTATTCAGCTAGTAGACCACAGGTTGAAACTATAGGTGACTGATGTAATACTACTACTGAATTTTCCCTTCATCTTACAGTTTTAGGCAGTCATGTGGAGCCCATGTCTTCTTTGTGTTAAATACTGACTCTTTGGTTACCTAACTATCCTGTTTTGTTCTTTGTGATTTTTCTTGTATCACATTGTGTTGTGTGGTACTCAGAGATATTTCTGGGAGCACCAAGTAACACAAAAATGTGAAATAATTCACAAAGAAGCAAATGGTATCACTAAAAAACTGAAGCAGCATAATCAACAAAACAGGTCATCAACAGACTGAGACACAGCTTCATACGATTCTGTAATGCCAGATGCAGGGAACAAAAGTACATATATATCATTAGTCATTTGTAGTTGGCCCCAGTGGTTTGGTGATTAGTGTAGCAGTCTAGCATTTTAACGAACTAAAATCCAGACCAAAATGATGCCCTTGCAGTGTGTTCTGTAAAGTTTTCGCTTTATGCACCATGTTGGTCATGCAGGGGGAGCAGAGTTAGAGCTCTGTTCAGTCCTAACCTTAGCACTAAGTGGAGATGAGTGGTAAGTCTCTTGTTCCTGCTTGGGATTTGAACCCCAAATCATCCAGCTCACAACCAAGTCATTATAATCAGTCCATTAGATACGGCTCCCGTTTGTTACGTGATAGTTTTAAGTACAGTGTTGCTGTACTTTCTACCTAGATGTTTTGTAGTGATGAAAATTAAAATCACCAGCAGGTTTTTGTTGTACAGAGAGGAGGAGTAGGGGTAATAATATTTCTGTATTGGAGCGAAAGTGTATACAGTGCCAAGAAAACAGCACATTTTGAGACAGTGAACATTAAGAGCTTTAGTTTCTACAGACTTCTTCTCAGATACCCTATTGCTTCAGCACCAATACATGCCCTTACACTTTTTCAAAATTGTTCAGTTCATTTCAGTGCTTCATTGTATGTGTGTGTAAAATGTGTTGCAGAAATAGGCACAAGTATATCAAATGTCCATCTGAAGACAATATTTTGAAAAAAGAATTGTAACACTTTACAGCGCTGCTGTTGATGTAGGAAACATAAATAACGAAGGACCGAATGAACAAAAGATGTTTTACATTTTGCAGTGTGTATTGTGCACTGTCTTGAAATGTCTGCAAGCTGTGAACAATAAGAAAGAATCAAAATAATGCATTTTCAGTAGCAACATACTGCCCCAGTCTTTATGGCAACAAGAAGTTGTTGAAAATAGGAGCAATAAACTGCTTTCAAATGTGAAGTATTGAAAGAAGCATGAAGATTGTGGAGTAATGGTATGTGACTCTGTATTGTGTTGGGTAAGTATTTTAGGGGACCATCAATGTTTTACCTACCACACATGACATACTGTGGTATACCAGAAGTGCTGGTCAGTGCTATGGAACTCCTGCACAAAGTGTCAGGAACAATAAGTACTGTGTATGTGTGTGTATGTAACCCCATTACCTACTCCCTTTCATTTCTAACATCCCTGGAAACACAACTGGGGCAATAACAGCACCCTTATCAGTATATTTGGTAGGATTTGTGAGGAAAGAGGATTACTTTAAATTTTGCTGTGACCCTTGAACTAGGAGAATAATGGGCCAGTCCACATATATATATATATATATATATTAGGCTTGGGATGAATGCAGGAATTTCATCCATTTCAAATAAACAGAGGTTTGCAAAATTCAGAAAGACTGCCCACTAGGAGTATACTAGCATCATTTCATTTTTCACACTTGGTACGTGCTCTAAATAGCCATGTGAGGAGGCCATAGGGGGGGAGGGTGGGTGCAGCCTCCCTGGGCAGTAGAGTTGAAGGGGCAGCAAATAATTGGGTGGCAAAATGAATATTTTAAATGGAGAAATTAATTTTCACCACTCTACAAATTTTAAATTGCTTCCAGATATGAGGAAATGTGATAAATATTATTTTTTAAGGTCATATTTCCTTTAGGGGATGGCCATGTAAAATTTTGGAAATTTACATTGTAAGTAAAAGTGCTGTGATCCTGGAGGACACATTATAATAGTTTTACTGTTTGTGCACATTTAATGTAGGATCCGACCCTACTGCTTCACTAAACAAAGAACACATGTATATGCCTGCATTGCAGTACTCTTGTAATCTAAGGCTAGAAGATTCCCAGTGCATAGGCAAGTACATTTCACCAAATTATGTCCTAAATTTGGTTTCAGCAAGCATATCAGATGCCCTGCATGCTCTTAAGATTCTTAGGTCTTTATGTCCGTCCATTCTAAACAAGTTATTAATACCATTCGTCCCTGCTGATGCATCTCCTTTAGAAATTGGTACTTGTAAGCATGCTGTACTAGCAACCTTATCAGTGCCACAAAGGTGCAAAATGATGTCTTGAGTTATATGTTGATAATCTTCCAAAGAGTTTATTGCATCAGTTTTATATTCTTATTGAAGTGTAACAATTGGCACTGACCCATATGAGTTAGCAAGGATTTTTTTTTTTTAAATTGTGTACAACAAAATGCAACCTTTTACAATTCAGATCATTGCCTTCTTTTGTAAACATGTGAAGACACAGCATTCATTAAATTTGACCTTCACATACAGCTGTGAATATACACTCATGCGCATAGACCTATGCAGGAGTTCACAACAAATGGCTTTTCCCCTCTTCAGATGATGGTAGTTAACTCAGGTATATTAAACACACCCTGTAGTGTCAGAAGGAAAGAAAAGTTCTTGCTGAATTAATGAGCGGTGATGGCATGGACTGAATATTCACTAATGACATTTTGAGGGTATTTGTAATAATGTTTTGGGGGAGCTTGCTGCTTCCCTGTTCACTCTACATTTAGTGAAACCTGGATTTTATGTTTGTGAAGGGAACTGTTTAAAATGAATGTGAAATTAAAGAAATTAATTTTTGTGTAACTGTTACAATTAAATATACTAAATTAAGAGTGTATCACATTACAAGTGTAATCTAATTAATTTCTTCCACTGTCCATTAAAGTTGATGCTTCTTCACTTCATTCTGTACATGTAGTGGACAGCTTTCCGTGAGTGAGCTACCAGCACTGGTCTAGCCGTCACTTCATTGTGTAAGAATGGACTGGTGTTGGTAGCTGGTCTGGGCTGCTCCACTGTACACAACACATGAAGCATGCAACATGAAGACAGTGGAGGGTGTAGGAAATTAAAACTGGAAACCATCCAATTGCAATGGCTTAAAATAACAGCAACCTGCCATTTTATACTCAGTTTAAGTGTATTGTGGAGGAACTGGGTTGGATACATGCAAGGAATATAAACTCAGATTTTCACACATGGTGTAATCACTAATACTAGGATCTACAATAATCTACCTACTTAAGAGTCTTAGAACTACATAAGGTAAGTTATAAGCTTCATGCAGGCAAAGAGCCCACATTACCCACTGTAGAAGACTGGATTGCCCAGAGCCCATCTGGAGATGGCAGTGAAGAGAAGAACTTAGTATTCCTATGCATAATCAAACCCCATCTGTCCACATTGTTGGGCATTTAGGGGAGCCGTTGGGCTCATGATGTTCAAGAGATGTACTGGAAGTAAATGTGTCTTATTTTTTGTTTTCAAGCAAAAAGAACTGTTGAGTGCCAGTAAAATGCTGTATTCTATATGCATCTGTATCTGCTGTATGTACACTGTATATCAAGTGAACATGAGCTAGATAGCAGGAGGCCAAACAACAGTGTTGTGCATGGGTGTGAATGAATTTTTTGCTCTCAAAGAATGTTACACATAATATGTATCATGATGGATCCCTGTAACTTTACCAGTTTATGATGTAAAAAAGGCAATCAAACCCTACCAGTTTTCCATTTTCTTCTTATTCCAGTGAATGGAACAAAGTAAACAAGCTTGGTAATTCTCTGGTCCCTTAAATGCACACATCACTAACTTCCTCCCAAGTGTGCTTAGGCCTCAGCATCACATTCTCCTCCAATGCAGTGATTGCATTGCACACTGGATGTGGCAGAGAATAAGAACCCCCTAACCACCCTTCTTATCCCCTACTTATCATGCTTTCATTGTTTGCATGTTGTTGTACCCTTCCTTCGAATGTGTATTTTCATTTCACTTACTGTCCTCCATTAATTTTTTTGATCACTGGTGTGGAATTTCTGTGGCATCCAGTATCTAATTTCATTCCTTCCTTCTGTTCTGAATTCTTTCATATCTGAATGAATACTACTGGTATGCAATACATGTTGGGAATATGTCTTGTACATTGAAAAAATATAGCAATTATACAAACAGGTGTTACTCTTTTGTGTAATATGTTATTTCTGTTCATCCTACCAGCTTCTCCTGTGTAGCTGTGTCCTTCCATTCCTTCTGCATTCCAGCTTTCACATCATCATCATTCTGTCCCTTGATTCACCGTTTTGACATGCTACTGTTTTCCATTCAGTTGCTCTCGTGTCATTCTGTTTGCCTCGTAACCTGTCCATTCTTTCCTCTATAATTTTCTTACAACCTGTTGCTGAATATAGTTCCCATCTTCCATTATACATATTTGCACTTTTTATTTTGTTTGTATCAAATTTAACTTCCTTACAATTCCTAAAATTGCCTGTCTAATTATGTTTGTCATTTCCTTGAGTCTTCCCTAATCAGATCTCAAATTTGAACATTTCACTGTCCAGTATCCACCCACAAAAGTACAAAACTTAGTAGGAAGTATTCAAAGGTAAGTAGGCATGAAAAAATTTTTTTTTCCCAAGTTGTAGTACTAGAGTGTAAAAAAAAACTGCATGCCAGCGCCATCTATTGATAAGACTGGGTACTAAAGCTGGCAAAAGTGAACGTTCGCGCCATCTGTTGATAACCTTTTGTATTAGGGCTTTCGACTAAAGTCCTTGCTTCCATCTTCAGGGATTTTTTCGGATGACATCTCGTTTGAAATTTTTCCTTAAATGTTTAAATAGCTTTAGTACAAAAATTGTCAATAGATGGCGCAAGCATGCACTTCGTGCTGATTTAGTTCAGAAACTTGTTAACAGATGGCGTTGACGTTCCTGGTTGCTTTTAGTACTCAATGTGGTTAATAGATGGCGCCGGTGTCCCCATTTTTCCCCGTGCCGAAAATCGCCTGTGTATTCTGATTTCACCATTTTTAGCCCTCCAAAATGAATTATACAGGATGGGTGGGGATTGAAACGGGACACAGTCCACTGTTGCTCCAACTCAAGTGGCCTCTTGCAACAGTGCACTATGTCTCATTTCATAAATTACATTAAAATATAATTTTTCCAAACATTTATTCTCCACGTTACATTTTCAATTATATATGCAAGTTCACTATGAAACACTCGTAATTCTTTGTGTGAACAGTGTAAAACAGGACACAAAAAGAAAATATTAAGGACAGAAATTGCAGGATAGAAGCAACATTCATACAGAAAAGGTAGGAAACAGGTGGCCAACAAAGAGAAAGGAGACTGCAGCAACAGAGAATGGGAACACAAATCATGAAGGAAAAGATCATACAGAAAAAAGTTCCACATGCACAATTTGTTTAGTTCCTGAGCATTGACAGTGTCCAATTTGCTCTACTTTTGTCCAAAAATGTTCTCATTTAAAAGGAGAAATCAGATATTAATGTACATAGGTCTTCATGTAAAATACCCACTATCCTCATCAGACTATAATAAAATTTGAATTTTCTTGACAGATTTTTTTAAAAATACTCAAAGATAAAATTTTATGAATATCTGTCCCCTGTGAACTGAGGGCATTCCTTGTGGACACATGGATGGTCAGACATGACAAAGCTGATAGTTGGCTTTTAGCAACTTTGAGAATGCGCCTTACAATTGTTTACATGACTGTTAAGAGGAAAGGCTAACGAAGTGCGAATGATGACAGGAGAAATAAAAGTTGGAATGAATACACAAAATAGGCAATAAAAGGACAGAGAAAGAAGGGAAATAATGTTGTGTCTTACATACCTTTAGCAGGTTTGTTGTGTACAAATGGCAGGAACACAACTACTGCATACCTCCTCCTCTGCCCAAAGGCAGCAACCTTTTTGAAGAATGTGATTTTTAAGCTTTGAGATGCATGTCACAGGGATGGGATTGGTTACAGGACTGAAGAAACACAGAACATGTCTTACCCCAAAATAATCATAAATGCACACATGCACAGACAACTATTTAGTGAATGCCAACAAAATGCACATTGTCAGAAATAACTGTATGGCCAAACCATAGTGAAACCAACCTCGACTTGACAGCTAAATGCACGTGCTCAAGCAAGCAAGCTTGTCAGTATTTATTACAAACAGTAATGTAATTTACACACCTTTATAGCATACATTATTATTATTATTATTATGCAACAGTTGAGCTTGTTTTAAAAGTGTAAGAGTCATTGGCCAAGCACCACCTAGATTTGTATTATTATTTATTGTTAATGGCAGGAAACTCAGTGTAGACAAAACTATGTTTACATCCTTCCCTCGCAGAACAAACCATCTAGCCTTTACATATAAATCTGGTTTCAATCATATTGCCCATTCCTAGTGTGTTGAAAGATCTTGGGGTACTTTTATACTCTAACCTCAATTTCCACACCATGTTGACCACACTCTTGCACAAGCTTTTAAAATGTTCAGTCTCATTCACTATAGTATGTCTTCTTGACACTCATTACTTTGTATTGCAGCCTTGTGTGCTCTAAACTCACATTTGCTCCTGTTGCCTGGAATTATGTGACAATGATTTTCCTAAAATATAGATTTTTGATGCTCTACTGGATTTTCATGAACTTTGTTACTAATATATAAATGATATATTGGCTAGGTTAAATTTACCAATGCTTCAATCAAGGCAGTGGAACCTAAATGTCACATTTGTTATTAATGTCATTAACAAGAATATCAGATGCTTCTCAATTCTTAATACTGCCAGTCTATCTGCAAAAATAAACAACACTCAGTATCTGCTAACACCAGTCCTTCCATCAGATGCGTGACAGTGGCTAATTCTCTCTGCAGGTTGATATTTTAAATAACAATACCATTTCACTTAAGAACATAAGTCCAATATTATTTAATTCCAGTTTGCATTTTCTTATCCTGTGGATCAGACAATCACATCTTTTCTCTTTGTTTATTAATTCCTTCTATTCTTTAATGGCTACTAGGTATTATCCTCTACTATTGTAAGTGCAATATTTTATTTGATTTTGTACTGTATCTCCTTTTATATTTTTGTAATGCCCACTTAATAATTAATTTTATATATTTTGCCATTAGATACCTGTGTTTTTACCTACATCTCTCTAATGCTCTTAATGTGCTCTCTGTTACTTATGTATACCCTTTATAGTTCATGCTGTTTCTGTAATTTGGCCCTCAGGCCGTGGAGTGAGGAAGTAAATGTCACGGACAATGAAACAAATAGTTTATTACGTCAAAAACACAAAAATGTTATATAATTATTGGTATTTTGTTATGGCAACATGTTCCAGTCTTTCTTTAGACCATCTTCAAATCAGCGTTCTTAAATAAGAGGTACAATCCGTGCGTACTATGTACTTTGGTATCCCATATTACAAGGTGACAGGAAAACAAGAATATAAAAGTTTACATAAAGGTTAAAATTCTGTTGGTTAGGATGTAATATATCTAAAAGCAATGTATAAGTATAAATAATCGGTTAGGAAGTTACGATGATTCGCTGTTAACGGTATGTCAAATCATATAGTCACATTAATATTCAAGTAGGTTTTTTCTGAACTGGTGGTCACATAAGCACTCAAATGCAAGGAAATATATACACGCACATAGTTTGAATTAGTCTATATTTCTGTGTATGTGTATGCAGGTGTGCTAAATTATGAAACTGTTTATCACACGTCAAGTTTATTTGGTATCTGGTATAAGTATTTTGAAATTATATATAAAACAATTTCATGGGTATGTTGGATTATCAGATGATGAGTGAAGTACTCTTACTCTTGTCGGTGTTCAACAAATGAAAGTCTCATAAGGTTATTGCAGTTAGTTCACCATGAAGTTGGTTGATTTTAAGCAGAGTTGAGAATCCCAATGTGTGTGTGTGTGTGTGTAAGTTGTGCTGTTGCTTGTGACTGCGAGTTCTGAACAAACCTATTTGAATATTAATGTGACCATATGACTTGATATACCTTTAACAGCGAATTATAATACCTTCCTAAATGATTATAAAAACTTATACATTGCATTTAGATATATTACATCCTAACCAACAGAATTTTAACCTCTACATAAACGTTTATATACTTCATGGTTTTCACGTATACCTTGTAAGCAACATGGGATCCCACAGTACACAGTATGCACTGATTGTACCTCTTACTTAAGAACGCTGGCCTGAAGATGGTCTAAAGCAGTGTTTCTCAACCTTTGTGAGACCGTGGCCCACTAAATTCTTTTTTCATAAGACGAGGGCCCGGTCCCAACAAATTTACTCGTAAATACCTTTCCATTTTTTTAAATTCATACATTAAACTAACATAAGTATTAATAATTAATTATGGCATAATCATAAAGAGTATTAGTACACTTATGTATACGGTGTGGCATGTTGACAAATATAAAATTACATTTAAATTAGTTAT
>Ga0123357_10012086_pt1 | contig 11119 bp, 6 predicted proteins | sample TergutEmb28metaG_FD_89873 | JGI IMG/M metagenome (GOLD analysis project Ga0123357, IMG submission 89873) | Embiratermes neotenicus P4 segment gut microbial communities from Petit-Saut dam, French Guiana - Emb289 P4 | ecosystem: Host-associated > Arthropoda: Insects > Digestive system > Gut ... | reverse complement strand
CCACCAAATGCAACCTTTTTTTTAAATGATATTACATATGCAGTTGTATGTTTTATCTTTTGTACAATCTTCTACAGCCTGAGGATGGCTTAACATGGGCCAAAACATGTAGCTGCATTTAGGGTTTTAATGAACAAGTGTTGTGTTTGACGGATATTTATTGGTCTCAGCACTTGATACAGTTTAGCAATAGTATGCTGGACATTTTTCACTGTATGTGGTTTATTTCATATGTACAACATTTTGGGAGTTGGCTGTAGTCATGTTGTTAGTTGATTGGTTGTCCTTATATTGACAAGACTAACGACAGTAATTGGTTGGCCTAACAACAGTATTTGGTTGTCCTTATACTGACAAGACTAACGACAGTAATTGGTTGTATTGGCAGGACTAATGACAGCAATTCGTTTTCATTGTATTGACAAGACTAGTGACAGTAATTGATTGTTGTCGTGTTGACAAGACTAATAACAGTAAATACTATGGACTGAGAATTATTTCTAAGTTTGTCACTGTATACCTACGTTTTCTTTATGTTATAATGAACATGCTTTGATCATTTCTGTTTTTTTTAACAATGTAGATCACAGAAACTTTTTAAATTTTTTTTTGTTTTAGAGGAAGAAATGAGTTTGTCATCATTTTTTGTCACTGGATTACCAGAATTCATTTTTCATGCATTTATTCATGTGTGCATGATTTTATGCTATTTGATATAATGTAGAGTATTATATTTGAGTTTGTCATTCTAAGCAAACTAGGCATCATTCTGGGAGGTATGAGTTGGAAGATTCACGTCTTCTGGATGAGACACTTTTGTTTGTGTGAGGTCCTCATGTAGTGTATGAAGGACACTGGTGTGGTAGTGCTGGAATATATATACTTTTTTTAAAAATTGTCTGGTAAAGGTTGAGGATGGTGATGAATCAATTGGCGTGTTTAGTTGCTGAGCTATTCTGTGGCAGAGAAGTTTCCGTACACTGTCAAACATTTTTGTGTGGTAGGTGAAATAATGTGATAAATAATGAAATTATTGTAGTACTGTGTAGCTGAAAGCTATATTGCTCATTTAGCAGTGAAATGTCTATGACTGCTTTGTTTTTAAGAACTCCATGCTGACTGTCATTTTGTTATTTTATTTATTTATTTGTTTATTTATTTATTTATTTTTATTTATTTGTACTACTTTAGAATGGTTTTGTGTAACTCTTTTGCATGTGTAAACATCTTGAGTGGGTACTGTAGCAATCCTGTCACTGTGACCTCGTGCGCGTGCATGTGTGTGTGTGTGTGTGTTTGTGCTTGTGTGAGATATTCTGTGCAACCTTTCTGTATAAGCATTCACAGAGCCACCTGGTTTCTTAAAGACTGGTTGCTATGCCTGCAGTGCCAACAGCATGTGGTATTCCCTGCCAGTAACCCATCCAATTAATGACCTCACTCAAAGTTGCTTAACTTTGGCTATAGGTTGTTTTATGTAATACTATAATTTATTTCTTATTATTTTATACCACCATTTTGTGAAGTGTTTTTAACCTGCATTGTTTTTTTAAGGAAATTTAGGTGTATAGAATCATGTTTGTTGCGTGCTTACGTGAACATGAGTTCTCTTATGCACGTGCATGAGTGGGTGGGCTGGTGGGGTGCAGTTGTTACTTTTGTTGGTACTTATATTAAACATTTTCTCATAATTGTTTGTCACATTATTTACATGCTCCAGTAGAAGGCTGTTGTGTGAACTGTAATGAATCTTCATATTCCATAAAAGGCAGGGAATTTCTTGACCAGTTCTGCAACTCTTAGCTGTTCAAAGTCTCTGCTCTGTAGAGTTGGTATGTGTTAAATTATTGTTGTGTACCTGTGATGGACGATTTGAATGGCAAAGACTTTTACAGTATTTAATAAAACTATGTTTTTTTATTTAATTTGTCGTTTCCCAACCTGAGTTAGTGTGAAAAATTGTTAGTGCAATTTTAAGTTTATTTAAACATAAACTGGTTTGCTGTGTTAAAGTACATATACCTATATCGTATTAAAATAAGGGGTCTTTATTGTGCCACTGAGTACGTCAGGTTTATCACACAGAAAGCCTGTTACTGCTGGGACATCTTGAGAAAACTGCAGTGATCAGACCAGTGATAAAAGAAATACCTTGTATTGCAAAGTTTTTTATTCACCAACTAATGCACAAGTGATTGTCATAATAACAATATTAAAATTTACATTAAAATAGCTCCGACATGTTTCGGTGCAGTCACACCATCCTCAGGGAGTGTATTATTCGTGCCTGCTAAATTTACACTTCATAAAATAGCCAATTATGATACATCACTGTGTGATTAATTCGGTGGTGATGTGGCCTTGTGGGTGTGTGTATGTTGCACTGCTCGGAAGTGGAGTCTGCTTCCAAACAGTGCAACGTACACACACCAACAAGGACCTACTAATAAATGCAGTCACATCACCACTGAATTAATCACACACCGATGTACCATAATTGGCTATTTTAACGAGTTTTAACTTTAGCAGGCACAAGTAATTCGCTCACTTGAGGATGGTGTGACTGCACCGAAACATGTTGGAGCTATTTTAATGTAAATTTTAATATTGTTTTTATGACAATCACTTGTGCATTAGTTGGTGAATAAAAAACTTTGACAATATCATGATGCACAGTACGAATGTGAAAAGAAAAACACTGTATTGCAGTTGGTATACTATTTGGAAAGAAAATTGTAATACAAATTTTTGAGTTTTTCATTGTGTCATATTCCAGCATCAACATGTTGTGGTATAAATACCTTCTGTGTTGAAGATATTTCTGCAGGCTGGATAACCAAGGGATCGTGGTTTGATTGTGAGCAGGGCAACATATTTTTCTCTCCCTCAGGGTGTCCAGATCAGCTCTGATACCCACCTGGCCTTCTATTCAGTGGGTGACAGGATATTACCCAGCGGTAAAGTGGCCAGTATGTGAAGCGTACCACTCGTGTACATGTAGTGGCAAAGTCCACTTTGTCGCATGTGCATAGACAACTTTAATTTATGAGGATATTTGCCAAAATAAACTTTTTTCAGATTACTGTGACAGTGTCACAACCAGACTGCTCAGCACAGAGAAGCCCATTCCTCATGTGCAGTTATCAACAGCATCTCAAATGGTGTGCTTTGTGACAGTACACAGATTTTACCATGGCATTCTTTACCTTCAGAATGTCTTATGGTTTTGTGGTACATGCATAATTGTGATTTTATGTAGAGCTGTGAGAAATTTACAGCCTTCCCTGCACCAGTATCCTTGAAAACTTACAGACATGGGACTGCATTCTTTATCGTTGCACTGTGCATTCTGTAGTTTATTTAATTACACACACCAACAAATGCACATATATATATTATTTGAGAATTCTGAAATTTGCATTAAAGCACTTAAAACTCTCCTACATGTTTCGATCACACAATCATCCTCAGGGAGCATATATTGTTCCTTGCTAAAGTTATAATTTAAAACATGCAATGATTTACTTTGTTATGTTAAATTTGGTGCTGTGGCAGCACATCATGTTTTAGTGTGTGAGTCGAACACTGTTCATTGTGAGATGGTTATGGATGTGCGTCATATGCTGTATGGTGCATGGCACGCCATACAGCATACAACGCACATCCATGGCCATCTCACACTGAACTGCGTACGACACACACACAAACACACGACATGCTGCCACATCACCAAAGTTAATGTAAAGAAGTAAATTACTGAGAGTTTTAATTTTATAACTTTAGCAAGGAACAATGTATGCTTCCTGAGGATGACTGTGTGATCGAGACATGTAGGAGCGTTTTAAGTGTTTTAATGTAAATTTCAGAATTCTTAAATATTATATACATGTGCATTTGTTGGTGTGTGTAGTTAAATGGGACTGCATTATTTGCATATCTGTTCCATACAGTTTCACCCAAATCGGCCTGTAAATGTGGGACGTATGGTGTGAAATTCATTGACTGCCCTCAGTATATGTGGATTAAACTGCACTGATTTTCACAAAATGCATGATCACTCAGTACAGTTTTGTTTGCATCTCATGTGCCATCTCTTTTCTACATCAGATGCAGTGTGTAGACAGTAAGTTCAAAATTTCGGTTGTGTATTCACTACTTCTCAACATCATTACGTGGAAAGTATCTATACTGCATTTCACCCAAATCGGCAAAGAAGTTCGAGAAACATGGGTAGAATTATTTTGTGCTCTTAAATGAAGTATGTCTCACTATGCTGAGACACATACTGTCTCAAGAAATATGTGGAAGAAACCCCTGTACTGAATTTTGTAAAAATCTGCCAATTGCTCTAATTGCCAGTACTAGGTCACTAACAGACATGTGGTCTCCTTATAAGGCATTTTTTTTTTAATCGTGAATGTCCAATCCAATATCCAGGTCTGGAGTCTGACAAACTGTTGCATTCGCCTGTGTCTTGCACTGTGATATTGGTGTCACCTGGTAGTAATTCTGAGAGGATGCTGGGGCACTTAAAGATGGCAGTAAAGTGATATAGTATAATGCAGTGTTCCCTAACGTTTTCTGTGGAATTTAATGTTTTGTTGACCATGCATCCCTTTATAGTTTTTGTTCCACCCTGCATACCAGACAGTCATCCATACAGAATAACAAGTACCAAGTGTCACGTAAATAGGGTTGTTTCTCCTGATGATGGGCACACGGTTGCCCGAAACATGTAGAGAAAAGAAATAAACATACTAAGAAAAATTGTGCTTCAAGTTGACTTTATTCACAAGATTTCTGTGGAGATATTTGAAATACTTAGCCAATGAATTTGATATAGGTTGTATGAAAAAATTAATGTGGCAGTACATGTTTGTGTTTTTCTAAAGGCAGATGAAAGTCCAGGCGAACACATTGAAGCATATAATAATAGAATTGAATTCTTTAGTATGGAGTTAAGTGTGGTTTATTTGCTTTGGAAACCATTATTTCAATAATTTATTTTGGTTCTCATTCTGAACTGTTATTCTGCATATGGTTTCAGAAGTATGTTTCATTCATGTAAATGTCATATCAGGGCATCATACAATACAACAACTTTGCGTACTGTTGATGACATAATATCACTTATTGAAGAATCTGTAATGTAAAAATTTGTCATTAGAAAATAATCCTTGAAGCACAGTTTGAAACCCATTGGTATACACTACCTACTGTATAAAAAGTTCAAGTTTTAACAAATCACATTGGATGTTGTGTGATAAAATGGTGTAACTAGGCCTTTCTTTCAAGTGAGTACCATTGTGAAATTAAGATTTTATTTTTTGTGGTATTATCATGACAGGTATGTGCAGAAGGGTTGATGAGTAAACCAGTAGTGATTTAATTGTTTGAGGGACATTGACATCTAGTCTATACTGATAAGAGTAACTTATTTTGCACTAACATACTGCGGAGAAAAATAGAGAAGCTGTGTTAGTTCCAAGAAATGAGGTTTGTGTAGAAGTAAATACAGAGAAAACTATGTATGTGGTCATGTACTGTGAACAGAATGCAGGATAAAATTACAGCATAGAGATAGCCAACGAAACCCTTGGAAATATGGCAAAATTAGAATATTTGTCAATGACAAACAAATTGAAATTGCTTGCATGATTAAATTAAGAGCAGATTAAATTTGGGCAATGCCTGCTACTATTTGGTCCAGAATATTTTTTCTTAATGTTTGCTGTACAAGAATATATAGATTAAAATATACATAACTCTAGTTCTACCTCTTGTTTTGTACGGGTGTGGAACTTGGTCTCTCACAGTATGAGGAAACATAGGCTGAGGGTGTTCAAGAATAGGGTGCCAAAGAAGGTATCTGGACATAACAGGAGACTGCAGAGTACTGCATGAAATGTGTTTTAATGTGTTCTCCGCGCCAAATATTATTCAGGTTATCCAGTCAAAGAGGATGGGAGGTAAATGTGGCAGGCATGGATGAGAAGAGAAATTCGTACAGAGTTGTGGTGGGAAAGCCAGAAAGAAAGAACTACATTTAAGATTAGGCATAGAATGGGGCGATAATATAAAAATATTAAGGAGGATGGGAGGGCGTGAACTGGATTTGGTTCGGAATAGAGACAAGTAGCGGGGTTTGTAGAACACGGTAATGAACCTTTGGATTCTATAAACTATGGGGAATTTATTGACTTGTTGAAGACTATTAACTTTACACGGACGACCTTTTTCTGTTGCCTTCATTAGTAAAACATCATACGTCGTTTGCGCTTCTATATTCATAGATGGCAGTGAAGTCTGCCGTCTTGTGAATTTACGCCGCTTGTGAAAAACTGAGGCACAGGAAAGAAGAAATTAGAATGTGATTTGCTGTTGGGAATATAATCGTAACGAATACGGCCATTAATTGACGTATTTGATGAGAGGATACGGTTAGTTTGTGTTGAAGTGTGTTTAATGAGTATGATGTTTATGATGAACGTGATAAGGGATGTGAATCTTTCTATATTGAGGTTATGTAGTGTTGTTTGATTGTGGGATTTTCATTGAATATTGCATACGCCTGTACAAGTAAGCAAGTAAAGTGTATTCCTCTTAACATTTAATCCAATTATAAGAGTTTACTACTACTGGTATCAGTGTATGTTAACAGCTGTAGAGGTGATACATGGGTAACCGATTTTAAAATTAGACGATTACCGGATTTTGCCATTTCTGAACACAAGCGTCGGTTAGTTGTTAAATAGTGCCACAGAACTTTCATGTGAGTGGAATTCTGCGTTCATAAACATTCCGCATGTTTCTTCCAAGTATGCCGTCCAGTATTGTCACATTCTTATTTATGGTACATATCATTCCTGGTATCAGGGTTTGTGTGCACATTATGGTACCATGGTAGACCCCACCAGTCTTGCTTTCCGTCCAGAAGCGAACATTTCTTATGTGTTACGTGTTATGTGCTCACTGATGCAAAAATGACACAAGATTGAACATTTTCTAAAACTCTTGAACAAATCGTCATACATGTATAGTTGTTGGTGACCAACAGCCGCTGAATTTTGCTGGAATGCAAACACTGCGACAGATTTAAAAAAATATATATATCAGAAATTATCCCAGTGCAGTGATTCGAGTTCCATGATGCGTGCTCAGGAGTTTTATGAGTTTTGGGACAGATTTATGTTGCAGGAATCACATAAACGTTTCTGAATTTGGGCTTTATTTAATATCTCCAATGCAGACATTTCAGGTATGTAACATATCACTGAATAGGATTATTCCCCCTTTCATACATTTAGTGTCACAAACACCAATGAATGCATCCTACACAGTATAAGTAGTCACTGTAAAGTGAAGGTATACTTATATTTGTACAGTGCAGATTTAATTATGGTTTCCAGTCAGAACAGTAATTGGTTACAGTACTGAAAAAAGTGTTAACACACTTATGATGCCAGTGGCTTTTGTTTAGTTTCCATTAGTTCTTTAAATATCTTGTATAACTTAATGTGTTGTTTTGGTCCTGGAAATTATTATCTTGATCAAGACTGTTGTGGTTTACCTCAGTTCTCCCAGGCAAGTGTGAGGCTAGTAGATCCATCTTAAAGTAATCTTTGACCTCAGTTTATGATCCATAATCTGTTATTTGACACAGGTAACACAGAATCATTCAAAGAAAATTAAAAACTTTCTATTTTAATTGTTTGTAGTGAGATGCTTTTACTTTTACAGTTAAAAATGGAACTTTCTTCATCTGCCTCCCTCACCTCAGTAAGTTTGGGTGATGTAGATGGTTTTGGAGGTCTTCTGGGTATTCCTCTTGGCCAGCCACATTCACTAGAAGCCCTTGGTACTAAGCGCAGAAGGTATGGCATGAAAGTCATTTTGAACTAGAAAGGGTCATACTCTTGTAACACTACATGCTTATATCATCTGTATGAAGGTTAATCCAGACATGTGTCCAGTATATTTTAAATATAACTACTGGAGTCATCCAATTGGCTTTGAGGTACAATGACTGGTTTATTTCCTAGCAAGAGTAGGATTTCTTATTTATTACCACTTTTAGACCAATTCTAACCTTCCTGAAAGTAAAGTGTTAGAATGTGAAGTTCATTGTTGTTCTTTATATTTTTGAGTTAAAGAAGAGATTGTGTTTTGCATGTTCCTCCCAGTATGCTTGCAGGTTGTTGTATCTTGCTTGGTACTTGAATCTCATTTAGGGTGGACATTCTTTTGGAAATTTGCAGCAGTTCTCGCTCAATCAAGCGAAGAAGATTTGACGATGAGTTGGTGGAATCAAGTCTTGGTACCTCGGGGAATCTTGCATCTAAGATGGCTCGAACTCGCATGCAGTCAACTTCCAGCCCAGGGCTCAGTCAGTACAGCACCACGTACAGTTCCCGTGTTCCCTCGACACCAAGTGCCAGCTGTGCTTCAGGTCAGTACATAAATCTCTGTTACATGTGACACTGCATCAGCTTTTGATGAATAAGTATCATCATGTAAAGAAGCATGCCATGTGTCATGGGTGAAAGTGATTTATGACATTTATCTGAAGAATTAGTACTGCAAAAAATTAAAAATTGAAATTATGTATGTTAGAAAAATAATATAGTCATATGTAAAGTAAAGTAATGTAAAATTGTCTGTGAACACACCAAGAAGGCATATGATGGAAGTGTAGAGCTTAGAGGTCCACCTTAATCTTGGCACAAGGTGGGAGGTGAGTGGTCAGCTTTATACCCTGAGTATTTTACATCTGAAGGAGGAGCCCCCCCCCCCCCATTAATTATTGAAGAGAGGGTTGGGTGGGCACCATTTATTCTTGGGTTTTTAAAATTATATGTTAGTATTCTGGTCCTTAGATTGCGCAGCTTGCATCTTATGTAAAATTTGGCTTTGGGAATTAGGCATGTTGTGTATTGAACAGTGAATGATAAATATCAACACCAAATTTACACTTTTAGACATGTTCAGTAGATAAAATTACATTGTATGAAAGGATGATAATGGGAAAGTATGAGGAAGGAGGTGGTCATGGTCATAATTTGAGGCACTGTCTTGGCAGTGGCATGGAGGGACCGAGAAAAACCATGAAAAACCTCAGCAGGATAGCTGGCCTCCAGGCCTAGATTTGAACAGCCAGGGCCTTCGAGTATGAAGTAGGATAGATAGTCTGGAAGGAGTTTTCTTTGTCTTTCTGCCCTCATTTGTGTTTCTTGATATGTAGCCAGTGTGAACAAATTGTTGTCACTTCATTTCTACTGTGATGCGGTGTTTTCAACTGTTCTGTGATTGAAAGGTTGAAATTGTGAATTTTAAACCAAACAAGTATCAATTAAAAAGTAAATAAAAAAAATGGCAATGTTCTTCCTGTCCCTGCCATAAAGGCATATCAGTAAGTGGTCAACAGGTCATACCCAGCCACTTTACCCCTGGGAAAGAACCCTAGTACCTATTGAATGGGAGACTGGGTGGGTCCCAGAGCCGCTGTTGAGAGTTTTGAAGAATAGAAAAATCTCGTTCCGTTACCACCTATTTGAACCCCAATCTGTAGCACAGTCACTATACCGACTACACTACCCCTGGCTCAAGTTACCAGTTAATGTAACTTACATACAAAGATGCTTATTTTTTGTTCTGGTTATCGTAGTTGCTGATCCCTTGTGAATACTGTTTAGCAGACCTGGGGTCATCAACAAATGCTGTGGCATTACCATCGGTGATGACTCCAGTGACGCTGTCAGAAAACCGTCAGCCACGGCGCACTGCTAACAAACCTTCGTCTTCATCTGGAGGACGACGAAACAAGCGACTTAAACAGACTCATTCAGTAGCGACTAAAGATCTTGGGCGATGGAAGCCAACAGATGACTTGGCACTTATCATTGGCGTTCAGCAGGTTAGTTTCTTATTTTAATTAACTTCAGGGTTACGTGCAGTGCTTCTTGTGCCAAGCTTCTAAACTTGGACATCGAAGAACTCCTTCCTTCTCTGTCATCACCAGCGGTGGGGTCTGTCGTACATTCATGTGTAAGGGTTCTGGCTACAGCTGATTATGAGTACAGAGCCTTCTTACAAAAATTGATTCCTTCTCAGATGGTGACAAAATTTTTTGTAGTGGAACTAGATGGTTCTTAACCATTGTCACAAAGCCTTGTTATTATTTGAGCCAGTCCAAGTGATCAGTTAGTGATTTCACATTTGGAGCTTAAAACCTTTTTGATAATCTGACGGCGAAAGAGATATTTTGGTCGCCAGGTAGAGCTGAATCAGCATTTTCTGGCACTCCATCTCTTTCAATTGAAATAAGATTAATTTATCCTTGATGTCATACTGCCTGTCCTAATATATGCATGCCAGTATAACACCTGGAGAAAGGTGTTGAATTTAAGAGAGATATACATGCCAGACATAAGGTGCTGGAATATGGTACTGGATGTGAAAAAGAGATCAATTGTTATTAGTTGTCAGTTACGTAGATCTCAGGGTCTTTGAAGGTTGCTCACCATTTTCTGTGTGCCACAAGTGACTGAATGTGACTAGAAGAACTGCTCTCTGAGTTGCTTTTTTAGTTGCCACTCAGAATTGTATGTTTTGACCTTAGATGCCATTTATTCCTGCATCTCACAAGTTGTGTATTCCCTTGAAAGTTATGAGTAAAAACTGTCAGATGGGTTTCTTTCAGACTAACGACCTGCGTACAGTTCACCGAGGCACAAAACTTTCCTGCAGGTTTACAGTGCAGGAACTGCAGCAGCGATGGTACGCACTTCTGTATGATCCAGCCGTTTCACGTGTGGCAGTGGCAGCTATGCGGAACCTTCATCCTGAGCTCATAGCCAATGTGCAGAGCCGTGCACTGTATTCCAAGGCTGAAGAACAGCTACTTGGCACAGTAAAATCAGTGAGTGTATTGCTAATAGCACAACAAATACAGTAGAACCTCGATTTATCGTTTTTCAAGGGGTTGGAGAAAACAAACGAATGCGGGAAAACGATTAATCCGGGAAACCACTTTTTTTAACAAAAAAATTCGTACATTGTCTTTTGCTTCTTGGCAGAATTTTGCCTCAATTGAAAATATGACTTTTCAAGACTTAAGATG
>Ga0123357_10012084_pt1 | contig 11120 bp, 5 predicted proteins | sample TergutEmb28metaG_FD_89873 | JGI IMG/M metagenome (GOLD analysis project Ga0123357, IMG submission 89873) | Embiratermes neotenicus P4 segment gut microbial communities from Petit-Saut dam, French Guiana - Emb289 P4 | ecosystem: Host-associated > Arthropoda: Insects > Digestive system > Gut ... | reverse complement strand
GATTGAGGTCAGGAAATGCTTGCTATCATTCGGTGCAGAATCTTTTGTCTTCCAGGTTGCTATCCAAAAATTTAAAGATTAAGATATATAGAACTATAATTTTTCCTGTTTTGTATGGGTGTTAAATTTGGTCACTGACATTGAGGCGGGAAAGGAAGCTGAGGGTGTCTGAGAATATGGTGTTGAGGAGAATATTTGGACCTAGGAGGGACAAGGTAACGGGGGAATGGAGGAGACTGCATATCGAGGAGCTAAATGATCTGTACTCCTCACCCAATATTGTGTGGGTGATAAAATCAAGAAGAATGAGATGGGCGAGAGGGGGGTGTGTAGGGTCTTGGTGGGGAAACCGGAAGGAAGGAGACCACTGGGGAGACCTAGACGTAGATGGGCGGAAAATATTAGGATGGATCTCCAGGAGATGGGATGTGGGTATATGGACTGGATTGGGCTGGCCCAGGATAGGGACAGGTGGCAGACGCTTGTGAGTGCGGTAATGAACCTTCGGGTTCCGTGAAATGCAGGGAATTTCTTGACTAGCTGCAAACCAGTTAGCTTCTCAAGAAGGACTCTGCACTGTGGAGTAAGTAAGTATAAGAGCTTACATATTAAGCCCCACCTTTCCACTTTCACAGTGCTTAATTTTTCAGGAAAATATGCACAACATGTTTAATTTTGTGCACAATTATGACTCCCCATATGTCACGTGCTGAATTATGGGAAAAAAAGTGCTGATCATATATTTGGTAAATATGGTACATACCAGTGTTTTGGAGGAGTGTGCAGATGCGGTCTGAATCTTCTGAAGATTGAGAAGACAGTATGTTCATAGTCACTATAATAACTTCAGATTCTGCATTTAATATTGTATATTTCTCCTTCCCTTACACACCTACTGAAGAATGGTAAACTGTACAGTGATTAGTGTTAAAAGGTGCAAGCAGTGGGAACACACACACACATATATAAACATTCACGTTTTAATGTGCCAAAATACCTGAATACCTGTTTGCAGAGATTTAAATTGTGTAAGGAAAAGTCTAAAAATACAGTGTGTATGAAATTCTGACCTGTACCATTGTGTGCTGTTCAGTTACTGAAATAATTCAGAGCCAGTTTGTTTTAAAGGTGTTGCTGTACTGCATGGCAGCTCTACCATACAGTATGGAAATGCTTCACTTCCTTGTAGGAGCCCCTGTTACTGCTGGCTGATTCAGGGAACACATACTACAATAGTCAGTGACATTGCAGCAAGCTCAAATAGTGGTCATTTTGGTACAGTTATGTTGAAGTATTAATGGAAGATATCTTAAATATTTCAGTGTATATTAACACCTTGACATGGGTGTCTGCCTTTGAAGATTTTAATCAGGTGAATTACATTCTTGTTGACCTCACTGAGGTAACATGAGGGTGCACAGTTGATTTATTCTGTATATTCACAGTTTTGTTTTGATGGTTTTCATTGCTTTTTATGCGGTTTGTTTCTAGCTTACATCATTAAAATAAATGGGTTCTGAATCACCACACTTACTGAATAACACATACTGGTATGTGGCCAAATTGCATTCACTGATCAGGTAAGTGTAGGTACTGATTACTTTAAGCATACATTCTCCATGTCTTCATGTTAACTATTCTGTGGCAAGATAACTTAAACAACATGAATGTTTGAATGCAAAATACCTTTCAATTTATAAAATTGTGATCTGTATAATAATAGACATTTTTAACTATAATACTGCAAATAGTCCAGAATCTAACACTGAGACTACAAACAGTGGTTAATTTTAGTAACCATATATTCTAAACTGTGATACAAAAAACCAGACGTACCAGATTACAACTTGCATTTGATATGATGTATGGTGTACCAACACTGATGAAAGTATATGGAAATACGCTTCTTGTATCTTCCACTCCTCGTTTAAATTGTAGTCTCCCTGATGATGGTTCATTTAGAACCACAACATGTTGGAGAATGTATGGTATAAAATAATAGTTACCTACATTTACCTGGTAAGCAGGTGCACACCCAGGATTTTTCATTGGGATTGGGGGGAGGGGTTGACCCTGAATCTGTATATATGTATGATTTATATTTTATTTTAAAAAATTGTTATAATGTCATTAAGTATTACTGTAACATAACATTGCACCTGCATTTATATACTTACAAATATAACGTGTTCCATGACTCAATCCCAGTGTCCATTTTTTTTTATTAATTTATTTTTAAAAATTCTAGTGTATTAGTCATCAGCCAATCTCAGTGGCTGATTCTGGCTGAAATGTAAGTCACATAAAACTTTTGATATCGTGTCTACAAAATGTGTTTGGTTTGGAGGGGGGGCTGCAACCTTGCAGCCCTCCCCACCCCTGGGTGCGCCCTTGCTAGTAAGTGTACTGTGTTGACAGTTAATGACCATTGCTTATACATATTTTAGATTTTCCCTTTCACAGCTTAAATCTTTGAACATGGGTATTCATTAGACCACAAGTGTGGGTATGTACATGAGTCTGTGCTGTCTGTGTTCACATTTTCAACACTGATCACCATAGAGTATTGCACTCTTTAGCAGTAGGTGAGGAAAGGACAAATGTGCAATATTAAATGCAAAATTCAAACTTCTTACAGTGGTGACCATGAAGATACTGTCTTCTGGGGTAGAACACCATGTATTCCCTTGTCTCCCACATTATTAAGGGAAGAACACAGACTTTCAATCATTGAAGTGTTCCTGGAAGTGTACTGAAAGGAATATTTGGACCAAAGAGAGAGGAGGTAAGAGGTGGCTGGAAAATACTGCATAATGAACAGTTTCACAATTTTACTATTTGCACAATATTGTAGAAGAAGGATGAGAAAGTAAATTCTGAGGTTTTTGGCACGAAAACTTGAAAACACCACTGAAAACCTAAGAATAGATAAGAGGGTGATAAAATGTACCGTAAAGAACTTCACCACAACAGTACAGCATGATACTTGCGAATATGTCTTGTAAGAATTTTTCAAATCTGTCACATGAGTATCAAGTTGCACTGTGACTTCACAGTAGCCCCCTTAGGGGTATGACATACACAAGTGGTGAAATGTAAGGGTGATCTGTGGAAATCATAGCTGGAGATGGAAAACCTCAAAATTCCCCACTGAAATTTTGATGGGTTTTTTACAAGTGCCTTTGCAATCTGTCTAGTTGTCACAAACAATAATCATGAAGAGACCACCACAGAACATTTATTTATTGATTATATTGTGGTTTGTTGTTACTCCTGGATGTTTCAGCCTTTCATGACTATAATCAGGTAGACCATTTTCATTCTTTATTTCAAACTTTTGCATGTCGTGAATGTTGTGTCTTTCTTTTGGGTGATTCCTCAGCACTTGAATTTTATGTGCCAACATTTCGGAACACACTGTCCCATTTTCATAGGTCGTGTGAACAAGATCTATGAAGATGGGACAGACTATTCTGAAACATCGACACACAACATTCAGACGCCGAGGAATCGCCCAAAGGAAAGAATACAACAGACCATATTGAGCTTACAGGAGAAAGTATGGAAGGTTTTGCCCTGATCTCTGTCTTAAAACATACAGTGTGCAATAAATTTATACAAAATTAGCTTGTACTGTCCCCAGTCTGTTTTGTAATGGACCTTAAATCAAATTCAATGTTACAGAACACTTTAAGACTTCCTCTTATTGTCAGCCACGTTTCATATGCACCTTCAAAGAACTTAAAATCCACTGCAATAAACATACCTTAAAATTTTGTTAAAAAAAATGAACATAAGGTTTGTGCCACACACACAAATTCTTCTAGTATTTTCAAACATTATAAACATGCCTAAATCTTAAGTTAGTGCCTGTGCATGATATTTATTTTTTACTATACCATGACCACAGATAAAAACCATGACATTTTACAAACTGCAGTGCAGAACTAGATGTGATAGTGTACAGTAGTGGTGGTGCAGGATGCGTATGCCTTTAAGATTATGCAATGGGACTGTACAGTCAGCTACACCTGAAGCAAAAGCTGGGGAACATCTATCTGATATGACGTGCCACAAGAATTAATGATGCTTATAATAAACAATTTTGGTACTCTTAAGACTTTTTGTTAATGGGTCTAAGACACACTGCATGCATGGAGTCTCTTTGAAACTTATTTTTTCTGATAGTTTTAAGGCTCTGTCGTTTCAATGAACGTTTCTTCTTAAGGTTACATTTCGTCATATACTGAACAATTTTTACAAGAACAGAACATACCCAAGATTTTTATAACACTGAAAGCGAATTAATATACACATTCGTCACATAACAGAAATTGAGTACAGGCTAAGTTTATATTACTTCATTACACAATGTGTGATTTCATATACACATTAATGTAAAACCTCCATAACTTCCTCCGCCAGCTCAAGTCTAAGATTGAAAAATGACGGCGTTATAACACACCGTAAGCTTACGCTTGAATTGGACCGTTTCCATCCATAAAATTTGTACGCTTACGCGTCAACCGCATTCGTATATACAACGAAACTCTCGCTAAGTTTCAATCGTTGTAAACACACGACGCCAGCGAATACATCTTTACTACTCTGATCCATGATCTTTACGAACCACACCATAATCATTGCTCAACACTGACACCGCGAACAAATGATCTGATACGTGTACCTAAAACCACAGATACATAGACGATCCGCGACAATTTTCTATGTTTCAAACAATAGTTCTTTTGCTCCCAGCGGTTGGCAATAGCGTAGTTACGTTCATGAATTGAGAATGTAGGTAGCAAACATGTCGGAGATTAGGAGCATAGTGTTGCTTGCGTAACGATACATGAAAGTGTCAAAATCTAGAAAATAAGCTGGTTAATAACCTGATAGTATGAATGTAATGTTTCATGGACTGCAGAAATTGTGTCGTAAACAATAAATGGACATGGGAAAAAGGTCAGTTCCATACAGCTGTAATAACAATTAAAAAAAACTAGGTAGACTTTTCGAAGTAACATGTCACTGAATCATAAGTTGAAAGTTTTCAGGTATGCGTCTTTGGTATTTATCATACAATGAAAGTGTAGCGAAGTGCGATCATATTTTCCGTAATTTGTTCCATGTATTTATGCGAATTAATTTGTACAGGCGTAAGAAATTTATCACCGAGGTTAGAAACCTCGCAGAAATGTTCTTTATTAATTGACGGTTCCGTTTCAGAAATTCACTGGCAGTTTAAATATAGTGGTTTTGTATTGATGGTTCTAATATGAATAACTTGAGTAAGTAAGTCTACTATGTGTGTGTGTGTGTGTGGTACGTTGTGTGCCCTACTTTCAACTCTTGAAATAACATTTTTTGGGGGGCGAAGTTTGGTATGTACGCCATAAGATTTTGAAAGTGAAATATATCCATAATTTTTGTCCTGTACATCCAGTAGTAACCACAGTACAAATTTAAACCATATAGGGTCATTACAAAGATTACTACAGTACAGTTTCTGTGTGTGTGACCTTGTGTGCCTGTCATCCAACTTTTAAACCAATGAACAGATTTTTTATTGTGAAACTTGGTATATATGTTATATGATCAAGAAACGGAATCTTTCCAGAATTTGTTGGCCCGTACGTGCAGTAGTCACCACGGTACAAGTTTGAATCATTGAAGATTATTATTAAGATACCTGTGATGAAACTTGCAGGCATTTTAACGAGTTTAATTTTAAGTGTGTATTTTTAAGTGTGTTTTCGGAAGTATTCATCCATAAGTGTAAAATTTGGAAGTCCTTATTCTGTTCAGATATCTCAAAAATGTCATCCACAAAATTTTGCAGCAAATGGGAAAACTAATCCTGGCCTCTACGTTGTTTTGCTCACTTGAAAGATTTTTGTTTGTATACCCATAGTTGAGATATAAGTTTTAATTTGTAAGTTATGGGAACCTTACTTATAGGGTACCATTGCAGATTTCAGAAACTTAAACCTGCATAAGCAATCACTATTAGAGGACTGCTCTGATACAAGCAGATGGTAATCTGAAACCATTTGTAGGCTAGTGTAGCCAAACATATGAATGGATTCAAAACCCAGACAAATCACCCCTTAGTATGTGAATGAGGAAATATTGTGAAAATTTATATGGGACTGTGTTAGGTGCAGGCATTTATCTGTTCAGCCGTGTCCACATTCTGGTTGGAACTTCTCAGAATTTATGCATTTCTCTCCAGTCATGACATTTATGGCATTTTTTGTAAGAAACCAGACTATTTGGAAGTTTGAGTGTAGAAAATCCCAAATATTACTTTGACAAATTATGGACTAGACCTCTGATCTGAAGCTACATGTTACTTCAGCATTATTCCATGTGGACATTTTGTATTCACAGAAATTTAAATTAATTATAACAAATGACAAGTGTATAATATCTCCTAAAAGGTTTGGTCATCCAATGACAGCCAACCCTTTTCCATTGTCTGACCAGTCACAGGAGCTGAAGACATGTTTGTTGGAAATGTCAGTTTGGAACACTAAATAGGTGATGTAAGTAGTGAGATGGTAGACACACAGCATGCTATGGGAGTGTAGCTGAACATTTTTAATATATTTGTTTCTTAGGATTGATGGCATCAGTTATGGACAGTTCATGGCCATGTGTTGTAGGTTAATCTGTCAATATATATTCAGGACCATTGGTGATAGGTAGGAGGGGAGAGATTTAAATGCCGAAAGGGTTAGGAGCTGATAACAGACGCTAGCAGTCTGGTAAGGAAGTCCGTTGTGTATGAGTGTGGTGTAGGTAGGAGTACAAGTGACTGTGTTATTTTAATAAATATGATTTAGTTGTTTAACTTGATAGAGCACAACTTTTTTTCATTTTATCAACAATAAATTGAGTGAATAAAACAACAAATAAAAAGAAATAATTAAAACTATATGTGATTCAGTGAACCACACCCATTTCCCAAAAGAGGATCGCCTACCACACTGAGCACATTGGGACAACAAAGTTACAAAGGGTGATCATGTAGAGGAGTCAGTGAATCATAATAATTTCATCATGCCACTAAATGTTGTGTTCTTCCTTCAACATAATCAACCCGAACTGCCAGAACTGGTGTGCATCCTGTTAAGAACCTGAAGAGAATCTTGTGCCTCCAACACCAGCGAACTGTGCTTTGCAGCGTATCTTCTCGTCTTTTCCAGCAGTCCAAATTAACTAATAGCACCCATCCTTAGGATGGGAAGCTTAAGGTGTAAGGGGCAGGCATGAGCTGCATCAGACACAGTGGATCTTAATAAAGGCTCACCACCGATGGTGACAGGAGCACTTGAGACATCTCAAAATCTTCCCACCCCCCCAACCTCACACAACTTGTTGTGAAGTTCGCATGTAAGAAAGTGGAAAATGTCATCATTATTTGGTCTTATTTTTCCTGTGTACATGGCAGCTCTGTAACACAGAGTTGCTCAGTCAGTAACTGTTGGCTTGAAAATGATTCAATTTGCAGTATATACAAAATGTTCCTTGCCTTCTGACCAGTTGGTGCTGCTGACTTTCTCCTGAAGGATAAAGTAGCCAGTGTTTGAAGCTAGGCACTCATCCCATGTAGTCCTAAGATGAAAATGCAAAGATCATTACCTTCATCCAGTCTTTGTACTTTCATGTAATGTTGCCTAGGTGCATTGACCTCTGCTACTTTTACAAGAACATTGTGGGTATATATTTTGCTGAATATGATACGTGACATGCTCGTATGATGGGCAAGGTGATAAATAATCATCTTTTGCACATTCACATAGTCATGAAAAGCACCTGCTGGCTTCACCATGTCCATCCGTGTATCTGCATGTATCAGCATAGCTCCCACTGGATGAACTTCTGTGAAATTTGGTACATGAGACTTCTGTGAAAATCTGCCAAGAAGGATTTATTTAAAACCAGGCAAAAATATCAGGCCCTATACTTGAGATCTGTACATTTTATTGTTGCTGGCAACATTAAATCACCATAAAAGCCCTCTCTTCGAATGAAATGGTATCAGGGTGTTAGTCCATCTGTCCGCATATACTGGCACAGCTCCCACAGGACGGATTTCCGTGAAATGTGATGTTTGGGACTTTCACAAGAGACTGTGGAGAAAACCAGATATGGTTAAAATTTGACAAAAATATCAGGCACTTTACATGGAGATGTACATACTTTTTATTGCTGCCGGCAACTTGCCATAGAAGTGCTGTTTTCAAGTGGTATGGCATTAGAATAGCCAAGGAGGTATAATCATTACACAAATTCTCTGCAGTGTTACTTTATACGTACATTGCCTGTATTGTTTGGAATGATTATTGCAGTTTTACACACACACACACACACAAACACACACTTGAACTAGAAAATTTGTTAATTTGCAAGATTTCAGGCTTCTGCTTTGGTGTGGTGAGGTCTTTTACTCCTCTGTAATGTGTGGCATAGGTTGGTAGTTGTTAGAGATATTTCAGGATAACATATCAGTCCCCAAACATTGATAATCGACTACCTACCTGCGCTGCACAACATCCCAGAGGAACACAGATTTGTTAGTTGTTCTTGTTGTGTTGTGATGAACTTTATTGTAAACACAGGATTTTCATATGTCCACACTGAAATATGCTGGTAGAAGCAGACTGACTTAGACTAGTTCAGTATGTACACCAGGTTAACACAGCATCATATAATGAGAAAACACTGGTATGGAACATATTTCTGTTCTAGGTGATTACAAAGAAGGCTGTGAAGCATCAGTATGTTTCGATATGGACATGAATCAGAGAGGCAAGGTGAGCTCACTTTTATGATATGACTTCAGAATTTTTGGTACTCCTGGTTCTTTAGACTTGGTATGAGAGTTTTGAGGTTCTTGTTGGTGTGAACATGACAGTTCTGGGATATGACATAGTGTGGTTTGGTAGACATGCACCAAACATTTGGAAGAACCTGCTGCCTCATGTTCAATGTAGATGTTCTCAAAAATATGGGTATTTATGCATCAGACTACATACCATAACGTCTCAGAAAACTGTGATCTTCACAGTCTTTGTGTGTGTGTGTGTGTGTGTGTGTGTGTGTGTGTGTGTGTGTCTATATTCAGTCCTGCAATTATTTAGTCCTCACAGCATACTTCTGAGGTTTTCACAGTGGTGTAGCTGAGGAGTTCATTCTTCTGGCATATGACATACCCAGAAAAATGGAATCCTCCAACTTCTTCCTAATTGGCATCTGTAAGTAATTGCTTTATTGCTAGGTTCCACACAAGGAAATTTATGTAGAATTCCTAAATGTAAGGAATAATATTTATTGGAAAGTTATACAGATGTATCTGTGGTAAACACCAGAATGTGTTCTGATCATTCACAGCCTTTTCATATATGGATGGCGTTGCTGTCAAAATCAGTGAACAGTATAAGCCACCAAGGAAGATTACTTTACCAGTTAGCTGCCAACATAGGTTTTCCGTTGAGACTACCGCAGAAGAGGTAAGATATTCTGACCTTTACTCATACTTTTTTTTTAATGGTTAACATTCTTGCTTTGTTTATGTGAAGTTACTGTTAAAATCTTGATCAAGACACTGTGCTTGCCTGACTGGAGTGTTTGTAATTTCACTCCGTTCCTTCTATCAGGTGACGGAGTGTTGCCTTAAAATGACCGTAATTATTTCCACATCCTTTTTAATTCACCATTCTCATGATCTTTCAACCATATGATGCTGTATGACCATGTAGGTGACAAAGCTGTGGTAAATAACCAAAAAATCAGTCATATGGGGTATATATGGTTTATTTATGGACGCTGTCAGTAATTTGAACTGTATGGCACTGAGTGACTGGGTGATGGCGAATAATGGATTGGAAGGGGTAGGGAAGAAGACGCTTGTGGTCTGATCTTCCAGAATTACCACACATATTGTATAGTCACTTAATAAGTTCTTTGGACAACCTGATGATGGCCTACACACAGGGCCAAAACATGTAGTTGTATCTTATATATTGCTACTAATTGTAATATTGTTGTGTTCATGACTGTATGTATATATAGATGTATATACATGCTATGGCTTTGTATGCTTGTGGTCTAAATTAAGATACTTTTCCAGTATTTGTTTTGGAGGAACTGAGAAAACCACAAAACACTTCAGTGAGAGCAGTCATTCCTCCAATATTTAAGTGGGGCACCACTAATACAAGGCAGAATCATAACTGCGTGAGGTAACATGCTCTGTTAAATCAGGTATTGCCACCAGCATTCTCCTATCCTTGGTTAAGGAAATAATTCAACCTTTGATATTACAGGTTGGAATTTTTAAGCACATTCGCTTAAGTTTAGAAACATCTGTTATATTTATCATGTTCATCTGTCCATAACTATCAGCTCGACTCATGCTGGATGGTTTTTCATGAAATTTGGCATTGGAAACTTACTGAAATCTGTTAATAAAATTCAGATTTGCCTACAAAAAGACAGAAATGTCAGGTACTTTATGTGAACACCTAGGTGTATTTTATTGTTATGGGTGATGTAAATTTGCCATAAAATCACCATCTTCCAGTGAAATGGTATTTATCTGCTAGGGTGGCCATGAAGGTATAAACTGAAGTGTTTTTTCAGTCAACTGCAGTAATAAAAAGAATAGTGTTATGTTTCTGTGGTAACATGTTCTGTATTTTACATTGATGACAGTGACGTGTAGATCAACAATATGAATGGAACTCATTGTTTCTGTGAACATAAATTTGCCATACAAGACATGTTCAAAAAGAGACCGAACTTTTTAAATAGTGCGCCAACCAGCACAGAGAGCAAGCCATAGCTACTGAGCACACCTAGTATCAGGTTTTGACAACAAACTGCCATTTGTCCCGTTTTGCTGTGAGCATGAGTCGTTGAGCTGCATCTGCTGAACTGAGCATGTGCACAAGCTGTTTGTCGGAATAGTGACAAAGTGACAATGAAAGAGCTTGAAGAATGTGTGTGTGTGTGTTTGTATGTTTGTGTGTGTGTGTGTGCGTGTGTGTGTGTTTTTTTTTTTTTTAAATTTATTTATTGAGCATGCTCCATTACTTATAGTAATACTACAT
>Ga0123357_10012083_pt1 | contig 11120 bp, 6 predicted proteins | sample TergutEmb28metaG_FD_89873 | JGI IMG/M metagenome (GOLD analysis project Ga0123357, IMG submission 89873) | Embiratermes neotenicus P4 segment gut microbial communities from Petit-Saut dam, French Guiana - Emb289 P4 | ecosystem: Host-associated > Arthropoda: Insects > Digestive system > Gut ... | reverse complement strand
TATTAAAAGACCCCCCCTTTGCTGTTATGCAACACCCCTGTTTGTGGGGGGGGGGTTAAGGGGAGGGGGGGGGGGGGGGGGGGGGGCGAGGCAAAGTGTGCTCATGTTTGTGTGTTGTTAGAAATGGAAAATGCTGCTTCCATCTTCTTAGATATTTTGTTTTGACTTTGCACACGAGGACTGGGTCTAGTCTGTTCTTGTATAATGCAAAAGGCACAACTCTTACTGCCTCCGCCAGAAGAGAGCAAGACAAAGCAGTAACCGCCTATGCGGTATGCAATACGCACTACCAACAGAAAAGCCTTTTACTATACTGCAACACTTTTTCCCAAATGCATGGACTACTGGTTGTGTCCTGTGGACTATGCAGGCAGTACATTCTTTCGAAACGTTAGTGCTGACCTACCAGACTACACGATGTCATAGAATAGAAGACAATACAGTAATGTGAATCTTAACAGCCGTAAGAACCACACATCTTAACCAGAAAGTAACACTTTCTATAAACTAAATGGATAGGTATGTTATGAATAATAAAGTTAAAATTTTTACTGATTACAGTACTATACATTACAGGCGAAACACACACACACACATATATACATGTGTGTGTGTATGTGTATATATATATACACACATACACACACACACATATATATACATGTGTGTGTGTATGTGTGTATATATATATATACATACACACACACATATACATGTGTATGTGTGTGTATGTGTATATATATATATAATCGCGTACATTGTCCGTAAACTATATTACAAATACAAAATTTAACACCAACTTGTTTCACACAGTTACTTGTTCGTTAATTAACACTCCGACTTGTTTCGGCTTTAGGTGCTGGTCATCTTCAGGGAGCTCTTAACGTTTATAACATGTGCAGTTTGTGCTTCATCTTAAATGAGATTGGAATTCTAAAATAATTAACGTTGTAATTTGAAGATTAAATATAACAATTCTTAAAATCAGTTTGTGGTTAAAATAAATTTAACATGCCGTATTGATACAGAACGTGAACACAAGATACCGGAAATTTGATTCCAAGACTTACTGCACTTGAAGAAAGCTTGAACACAACAATTACATCAACAGCTAATTAGCATAATTTTATACTTTATATTAATTTATTTTAACTGCATTTTAACCACCATCTACTTTTAAGAGTGTGAGATTTAATTATCATATTAACCCTTTAAAGACAATACGCAGACTGCTACATTTAAAGACCCAGTCCGTACCGCGCTGTAAACACTTCCCATCGCGGTTATAAAAACCAATCAGTTTATGCTGTAAGTGGCACAAGTCGCTCTTTGTTCTCAGATAAATACAAAACACATAATACAGCGTGGACAGAGCTTACAGTTGTTGAATGTTAAACATGTTGGAGCATCACGTAACCAGTAGGCTTTAAAAGGTTAATAACCTTAATCATTACAGATTTCCTATCATATTAGTAACGACAGAAGCTGTACATGCTAAACACCTAAGAGCTTCCTGAAGAAGACTAACAGTTAAAGTCGAAACATGTCGGAGCAATAAGTATAAAAAATTCAACAAATTGTTATTAAATTTTTTATGTATATTTGTATGTATATAAGTGTATACACGCACACACCTATCTAATCGAATCCAGACTTATCCATCCTTCCATCTACATCCATCCATCCTTCCATCTACCTATTTTTCTGTTTTCAGGTGTTTGCCTATCTGTATTTACCTGAAAATAACCAATTGGACACCCGAAGAACCATAACAATATATTGTAGCAGTGAAAGATTGTCAAGTACGAGATTCCTTACGTATACTTCGACAGAGCGCCATGTTTGTTAGTACTCTTCGACATTTTGGATGTGTTTGTTACCTCCATCTTGTATATCTACAGAGAGAATTTGAATCTTCAGCAGCGCCCCAGCGCGTGTCAAAATCTTGAATGTCGAATACAGTTACAGACTGTATAGAGTTACAGACTGTGTACAGTTACAAACTGTGTACAGTTTCAGACTGTGTACAGTTACAGACTGTGTACAGTTACAGACTGTGTACAGTTACAGACTGTGTACAGTTACAGGCTGTGTACAGTTTCAGACTGTGTACAGTTACAGACTGTGTACAGTTTCAGACTGTGTACAGTTTCAGACTGTGTACAGTTACAGACTGTGTACAGTTACAGACTGTGTACAGTTACAGACTGTGTACAGTTACAGACTGTGTACAGTTTCAGACTGTGTACAGTTACAGACTGTGTACAGTTACAGACTGTGTACAGTTTCAGACTGTGTACAGTTACAGGCTGTGTACAGTTACAGACTGTGTATAGTTACAGATTGTACACAGTTACACACTGTACAGAGTTACAGATTGTGTACAGTTATAAATTGTATACAGTTACAGATTGTATACAGTTACAGATTTATACAGTTACAGAATGTATACAGTTACAGATTTTATCCCGAAAAACGCAGTAGAAATTATTTTCTTTCCACAGAAGCAAGGAACTCTCCACGAATTCCCACCTTCACGTTCAGCCATCCACGAACACAATTATTGCCTTAGACAAGATGTCACAAGACACCGCTCCACGGCCTCCTGAACATTTCAGCGGCGTGTCGGTGCAAGCTTCGGTCTGCCGGTATCTTCGGAAATGGAAGCAAATGGTTTTAAAACTGCATTAAAATCAAAAAGGGTTCTCAATGTAGCGATTACAAATCACACTGGAAGGCACGTGAAGAAATAAGCTAGAATGAATAAAGAAGAAACTGAAAACTATCATAACAGAGGCAGCGCATACCAGGTTTATCTCATACTGCAGTGTAAACGTAAACCAGGTTTCTGTTTCTTCACAGAAACTTACTGCAGAATATATTAACGCTTTCCATTCTGAAGTTATAAATTATAGTGCATATGAAATTCAATTTGTATATCACAGAGAAAGCGGTGTACTTTCAATACAAAGACAAACCGTTAAGAAATTAGCCTATATAAAAAGTACAGCACAGTGTGTGGGCAAAATGACAAGTGTTTTAATGTTAAAGCGGGGCGCATTCTTAACAATAAGCTTCGACGGCTTGAAGACGTTATGTTAGAGACCGTGTAATGAAGACGTATTGAGGGGACTGCAGGCATAACTCCATTCATACTCCGCTTCTGTGCATCTTTACTTTCTGGCCGAATTATGCATGGCATTGGAGTTCGGTAGGCCCCAGTCAGTACATAGACACTGTATAATGATAGTCCTTTTAAGTTTAAATTATTGCTATCAAACTAAACTGATATTTGTTCACAGACAGGAAAAAAAGTCTTAAAACTTTCTATATTTTACAAAGAAGATGCCGCGGTGTGCATTCCAGAGGTCATTTTGAAGCTCGAAGCAAACATGAAGTGGGTACCATGGTGATTATCTTCACACAAAACGAAGCTTTTAGTGAGGCGTTCATGATTCAACAGTATTACATAAAGCAATGCCGAAGAGTGGAATCGTTCGGCAGCTCGGAGAAGGGGATTACCTCTACTGGCGGCATATCAGCATAGCAACGACAAGAATGTAAAGCCTTTGTACTGGTTCTTAGTGAAGCTTAACCTTATGGAACACCATATAGTGATACGCCGAAAGTACAATAGCCTATTGGAACACAGTAAAAACGTTCCGACATTCTCGACACTATGCTATGCTTAGGTACAGGGTGTCTGTAGCCGGGGTAGCTCAGTCAGTGCTGACACTAGGCTACGGTCCGGATAATCGAAATACGGTAATTCGATTTCAGCAGATGAAAAGTTTTATCTTCTGTACATTGTCCAAATTTGCGTTGTAGCTCACAATGCAACACGTAACGGACCTCCGGGCCAGAGAGTGAAGTCTACCACGCATACATACCCAGTGCCAAAATCAAGAATTCGTGGAACTATACCTATGTTGCACCATACGACTTTACGACGTGGAACTTAACTAAACTCCAGAAATCTTTCATTTTCCTTACGAGTTTGTAATTTCTAATGATGAGAGGCTTCAGCGGAAAGGAGTTCTTATATAAATCTCAAATAACATCCTTTGAAGGCAGTTATTAATGTTTTCTCGTTCTAAGCGAAAATTTGTGGTTCTGAAAAGGAATGGATGTGACAGCTCTCATATCTTATCCAACTGTGATGTCCCATCCAAGAATACCCTACACAAGACATTAGAGGCCTGTATGGTACCGCAGCTACCAGTAATTAATGACGTCATAGCAATGTCTGTATTGCAGGAATTTTCTGTCATGGCTCTCCAGTGCGCGCTGACTCACACACAAGTACATGAGGCCTTCAACTGAAAGAACAAAATTGTCACCCCTGAATAAGATACTGCCAAAATTATATTGTCGGGGAGTGTACCGTAAATCGTACCTACCCGGTACATCACAATAACCACAATGGGGCCATCTAGGAATCTTCACATTGCATCACAATTTGATTGTGAAACTTTTCGGCAAAGTGAATCACTATGGCAACCAAAGAAAAATTACATCCTTTATGTGCATAAGCTTTATGACCGCATTGTGGTAGGTCAAACGTGTGGCCTCCCAGCGCTTTAACAACGGCTCTGATGGCGCTCAAGAATAGAGCGAAGAACCGCAAAAAAAGAAAAAAAGACGCCAAAACACGAAGAAAAGAATAGAGGCGGGATAATATGAACAATCGTTTCTGGATGGAACTAAAAAGAACCAATAATAGAAGTGGAGTGAATGAAAGGGCGGTTCTGTTTGTATGGAAGGAGTCGGTACCTTGACAGAAAACTCGTAATTAACGCACGGCTGGTTGCATTTACAGCAGGTATACTGTAGTGTTCGGATGACGCTTGCTCCTAGGTCAGGCCTTTTGTTCGTCCAAGTAAGATGCCTTCACAATGTTCACAGCTGGCGTCAATTTGAGCAGGTTGGTGTAGCAGCAGTCCCTAAATCTTGGCCTAAGTTATATATTCGAGAAGTACCTGGTGTTGATATCGGCCTGAATATCAGCTGTCTGCACCGACATTACTGGTTCAGCACCACACATCAGTTCGTCTACTCAGTAGTGAACATTTGCACGTATGAAATGAACGTGTATTCAGGCGAAACAAAGGCGTGGCGTTTGACTTCTTTGACAGCCCGTTTTATTACAAGAACAAAACATCTCCAAAACCCTTTCTGCTCCCTCTATCACGCAAAACACAAAAATTTTAAAAACTAGACTGCTGTGCTCATTGGGTGGAACCAGTCCCTAACAACTGATGGCGCTATGCATAGAGCCAGGATAGTGGGTTTCATAAATTTTTATTTGTCTGAAGAAGGATGCAGCAATTGCTTCCGAAACTTTTGTATTGTTAATAGAAGTGAAACAGTGGAAAGTCTAATAAATGTCACCTCAGAACACACCTTATCAAATTACAGCGCCTTCAACAAATGACGCTAGACCGAAAGCGTGGAATGCTTCGAAGAAATGGAAAGCATGTGGAGGAATCGGTCGTGGCCCACTAAAGGTTATTATTCCGGCATCTATTAGGAAGGATTCAGAAAACTCTCATTTGCTGAAATCATTCTGGGTTATATAAAAGTGAGGTTTCAGTAATTTGGACGGTGGTCTTCAGGGTTACGACATCGTGTTACTGGAAGTAGAAGAATTATAACCTGCAGATGGAAGCAATATATTCCTCCGACATGTCGGCAGTCACCTACCAGGCTATACGTCGTCACAATTCAGAAGATCACAAACTTATATGTGCACGGTCTGAACCGATTTGTTCCGAAAGAGCTAAGATTTCGCCGCCGGGTTTGCGACCACACCATTTGCAAGTCCGATTACCTCGGATCCCAGACCTCGTGTGTCTGTCTGTCTGTCTGTCTGTAGACATCATCTCACCTAGCGGTGATCACTCAAGTCACCAGTTTTTCGACTGAGAGCATGAAAGGCACATGTCACAGTGATGCTTACAATAATTAAAGAACAGACACCAGAGTTCAGAACCAAAATTGACAAGTTGATGGTCACTCATGTGGCTTAGAAATTTCCCCCATTTTATGAAACAGGGAAGTTCATTACACTTTTCACATCAGCCCACCACAGGACACGATTCTAAGCCAAATAAATCCAGTCTACACTCTTATAATTTACTCTCTTTTTATTATTCATTTTAATATTATTCTACAAATATGTTTGTATATTCTAAATTCATGGAATTTGGAATATACAAATTCCTCCTGACACTTCCTTCTTTTTAGTTTCAAATGTTTTTCTGAGAAATGTTTTCTTTCCTGGTCCTGGCTGCAGTACAAGTCTCCTTGCATCAATGCAGCAACATTCAAATAAATCACCATCAATTTATGACGATCATGATGCTCTGGAAGATGCTGCCATGAGGTCTGTTGCGTAAGAACCAATGATATTGAGTAATCTTTACCTAATTTTTCAGGTTAAAGGCACAGATCTACTCTTCAGGTTCCTTCGCAATGTCGGTAACTTTATGCCACAATAACCTTTGTTACGATCTAGAAGAGATTAGGCCTAATACTGATGTATTAGTTGCTTTATAGTCTATTCATGTCGCTTACGAATATATGTCCAAAAATGAAGTCAGAATTTGTTAATATGGCAACAGAAGTGGTAAAACAAAACAGAGAAAAAACGAGCTACAAGTGAGATAAAAGCAAAACAGTGGAGACACACGGAAAATGCAGAAGGTTAATATTGGTAAAATAAAGAACAAAACAATACGCAGATATTTAAAACGTAGCTTAAGGATCCAAAAAACTCCACGCAACGGAGTTCTTCCTGAGAGGACGGCTGCTGTTCAGCTACTCAAGAAATTGACGGCCTTTTTAAGGAAGCCCAGTTGTAATTTCTGTGCTGATGACAGCAGACTGCTGGACATTATCCTTAGCAGGATAAATACAGTTCCGACTTTGATAACCGGTTTCTTTAAAACTTATTAACAATAACGCAAATTCGGATAAGTACTGCGACATGACGGAAAAAAGAAATAAGTGAAGAAAGAGGATAAGGGGTTAAGGTATACAGAAATATAATTTCGTCTGTTGTGTATGGGTGTGAAACTTGGTCGCTCACATTGAGTGAGGAGCGTAGGCTGAAGTTGTTTGAGAATAGGGTGCTGAGGAGAGTATTTGGGCCTAAGATGGGACGAGGTGACAGGGAAATGGAAACAACTACATATTATGGAGCTTGAGATATGTACTGCTCACAGAATATTATTTGGGTTATCAAATGGAGAAGAAAGTGACGGGTGGGACATGTAGCACGTATTGGGAGAGGAAAGGAGTATAAAGGGTTTTGGTTGGGTAACCTGAGGGAAAGAGACCACTTGGAAGACCAAGACGTAGATGGTATGATAATATTAAGATGGATCTTCAGGACGTGTGATGTGGGGACATGGACTGGATCGAGCTGGCTCAGGATAGGGACAGGTGGCGGTCACTCGTGAATGCTGTAATGAACCTTCTGGTTCTTTAATATACGGGAAATTTCTTGACTAGCTGAAAACCAGTTAGCTTCTCAAGAAGGACTCTGTTTCATTGAGTAAGTAAGTAAGTATGTAAATAAGTAAGTAAGAGAATGAAGTGACAGAAAGAGACTAAGTAAACAAAGACAAACGCGAAATAAATTAACAGCATAATGGCATTTCTGGAGGCACTTGGAAGAATAATATAAAAATAGATTCAGAATATGATCAGTGGCGGGTTCCTGTAACAAATATTCGGCTTTCATAAAATGCAGACCATCTTTTGCGCAGTTCAACAACCATACGCTTCTGTTCTGTGGCTCTGTTCAGTTGAGGTAGTCAGATGTGCCTTGTGCCACTCTTGCCGTGCAGAGCTAGGCCGCTCTCTCTTTCCTCTCGCTGGTGTATAAACATCCATTAGGATGGGAGGAGCCGTGGATCCGCCCGCGTGTTATACTGTCAGCCAGAGCGCATTGTACTGCACTCCTCATGACTGGAACAAAATCACCAGAATATAAAAATTAAACATAGACTTATGGCAAGAATTTCTGAAGTCTCCAGATGTTTCAGTTTATAGGCTACTGCATGACCCAAACGATCAAGGACAGACGGTCGTTCAAATCGTCTGTAAATATCTACTGGTCGACGTGGTGTAACGTCCGGGAAGAGATTCTCAAATCTCGCGACACAAAATCAATATAGACTACCTAAAAAGTCATTCTACTTATACTACTAATACTACTGCTGCTGCTTGCTGCTACGACTGCTACTACTACTACTACTACTACTACTACTACTGCTGCTGCTACTACTACTACTACTACCACTACTACTACTGCTGCTGCTACTACTACTACTACTGTTGCTACTACTACTACTACTACTACTACTGCTACTACTATTACTACTACTACTACTGCTGCTGCTGCTACTACTACTACTGCTACATATAATGTGATGATGATGATGAAATAATAATGGGTTATATGGCGTCATATTCCAGGACACAATAATCATCAACTTATTACTTTGGTGTTACCAATAAGAGTGTTTTCTCAGGTATGATAAGTAAGGTGTGAGGTAAATTTGAAATTTATACGAGAGCAGAACGCGGCAAGAAGAAGCAATGAAGTTGACGTTCCCCGACATCATGCCGACGAAAGCTTTCGAATGAGCGGTTGGATAGCTGTGGGGACTTTTTTAAACTCGTAATATCATCTTACTGAATTCCGCATATTGGTGTGAGCCTGCGTCTTAAATTCCACCACGAACAATTCCTGTTCTCTCCTTCAAGCTCATTCAGAGACCATTACATTCTTCAATGCAATATAGGCTGGTACAAATTACTGGGAACGTCGTTAGACGAATTCACACCACGTTAATTGTACACGTAATAGTGTCAAAACCGGTTATAACGTCATCGGTTTATGCGACACCTCGCCTATTGCGTCAGATATTTTGTGGTAACAATTAATTCCTCACTGTTAACAACAGAACTATACTACTAGAAAAACACTCATTTATAACGATACAAAACACGTTATAACCGAGTTCGTCTGCATTTATATTCTCAACCACGGAGCAGCAATCTGCGTTCATCAGCATCTGACACAAACATACAAACACAAACATACAAACACACACACACACACACACACACAGAATTCCAATGCCACGAATATCAGCAATTTACTCTAAAGGTCTTTCTCATGCCTGTTGCGATTTCCTATGGCCAGTTCTTCTTCTACCCATGTTCACATATTTGACTTTTCTTCCGCTCGGTAATTTTAAACTGCCTTCGTAATGACATTCCCTATCACATTTATAGCATTTGTCCGTCATTGTAGATTATTCCTTTTCTCTCATAATAATTTGTATCAAGTTCCTAATTCTATCACTTTCTCTCCGTCCACTCGGTGTGCCAGATGCTAGAAAACCGTGCACAGTTTACGGCACACAATTATGTGTACGGTGTTTCAATGCAAAAAGCTATATGATATTTACATTTACGCACGTCACTATGTGGCGCTGTAGCGACGAATGACAAAAGAATACGACGTTCAGTTGACCGTGCATCGTGATAAATTCTTATAATAAAACCAACTAGATGGACAAATTTCTCAAATTTATTTTTGGAATAAAACTCTACAGGTTTCGGACAGTTCATCTGTCCATCATCAGCTTGCGAGCAGGATCAGGATGGAACGCAGTTCCATCCTGATCCTGCTCGCAAGCTGTCAGCAAACCTGTATGACATATACCATTGCTGTGTGTACAGTGAAAAACTCCTGATGATGGACAGATGAACTGTCCGAAACCTGTAGAGTTTTATTCCAAAAATAAATTTGAGAAATTTGTCCATCTAGTTGGTTTTATTATAAGAACAAAAGAATACTACGTTCATCTGGATCACGGCACCACGTTAATTGGTAACTTATCACGAACGTTTCATAGGCTCTTACTCAGCTCCTATCTTCAGGGCAAGGTCAGCGACAGTGCAGTACTTTGAGTATGAAGTCAGAAAAGCTTTCCGAAACGTCGATAACTAGTTACCAGTCAGCAGGTTATCATAGAACAGAAGACTGTAATATTCAGCAACAACAATTGGCAAAAATCATGAAGCAGAAAAGACAGGCAACCCGCAATAACCCTGAAAGTAATTACGTAAAGCAATTTACAGTTGGGCTAATTTCTTACAGAATACGGACTGTCGTGTGGCAGTTAGAGGTTAAAGTGTCCTGTTAGTTCTCCTGTTGCATATAGCGTTAATAAAACAACGTTTAGAACACAAATGTAGCATATAGGTACTTCAGCTTACCGAGAAAGCGTAGGGAAGAGCAGAGAAAAAGTGAAGACGCCGAAGTACGCCTGCTTTGTTCGGCATATGGTTGTTTTTCTTGCATAGTAGCCAAAAATGTAAGAAAATAGAAACACTTAAAATACTAAGTCTACTGATAAGATACAGCAGAAAACAATCGGACTGTGGACTCTAATCGCATTAAGAATTCCTCCGAAATAAACCACACAAGTAACATCAGAGAATATAAAAATACAAATTGAAACGTAGTGCTCAACCTGACTAAACACTTTTGACTCTTTCAGCCTCAAAAGTTCATCACTATTGCAGTCTCCGCTATCAATACGTAACATAGAGTAAACTGATTACAGCATTGTTCCAGTAGACTACGAATATACACCTAAGGTAATAATTCTGTAAGGATATAGCAGTCATAACACAACTATATTATCAAGTGTATATAACTTATCAACTACATGTTTCGGCCATTGCTGCTGTGGCCATCATCAGGTTGGGTACAATTTATCAGAGAAGCTATATAGACAGGATATAACACAGAACGATTATTAGTATTAGTGTAGGTATTATATTAGGCTGATGGTGTTTGAGAACAGGGTGTTGAGGAGAGTATTTGGGCCAAAGAGGGACGAGGTAACAGGGGAATGGAGAAAATTACATAATGAGGTGCTTAGGGATCTTTACTCCTTACCCAGTATTGTGCGGGTGGTAAAATCGAGAAGAATGAGATGGGCGGGGCATGTGGCGCGTATGGAGGAGGGGAGAGATGTGCACAGGGTTCTAGTGGGGAAACCTGAGGGAAAGAGACCATTGGGGAGACCCAG
>Ga0123357_10012082_pt1 | contig 11120 bp, 9 predicted proteins | sample TergutEmb28metaG_FD_89873 | JGI IMG/M metagenome (GOLD analysis project Ga0123357, IMG submission 89873) | Embiratermes neotenicus P4 segment gut microbial communities from Petit-Saut dam, French Guiana - Emb289 P4 | ecosystem: Host-associated > Arthropoda: Insects > Digestive system > Gut ... | reverse complement strand
GGTTGGTCTTTGTGTTAAGATTTTCTTCCTATGGAGCATGGTTTAATTATGCAGGACGCACACCCTGTGGACCATGAATCGATCGACAGCCTCCCCTTCCTCTTGACGACCCTCTCCAGGGAAACATCACTTCCTCCACGACTATGACTGCATGTGGGACGCCTTCATCAACTATGTATGAACAAGGCTACAGTCGGTTCCTGACTTCCTTAACGGCTTAATTGCTTTGCAGAGAGCCGTAGTGAACAATTAATTTACCTACGTTAATACACGCACTGGTATTCAGGCAGACGGGATTCCTGCAGAACTTCTCGATTGTAATCGATTTATTAGCCATCATCTACCACAGTGAGTGGAATAAACATCTAAGTACCTAACCAACCTAAATTACCTAAGTAGTCAGCCATTTACAAAATACGTCAAGACTGGCGTCTTTAGTTGATTACAAGACACGAATTTTGAATACGTCGAATAAACTACCTGAACGAAACACCTATGTAATATCGAACAATTAACTAAGGCCGAGTTCAAATATCTGATTAATCACTTCAAAAAACAAACCGTGTGACAATTCTGTGCACAATGGCCACTACTACTATCTCTGCCAAATTCAATTTCAGCAAGTCAGTTGGCTGCACAATTTGGCATCCACATTAATTTATTAAAAATTTCTACCATGAACCTTGTCTAATTATTTCCTTGCCAATTTCAAGCGCCGTACCTCTGTTACATACATTATCTTGATTCAGATACGATTTCATAAGTACTATCCAACATATGTGTCAGTATACTGTAGATTACCGAAATACATTTGCCTATAGTTACAAGAGGTTGCTTGATACACCTTTGTTTTGGCTAGCGTTTTCTGTCTATTCCATCACCCTGTGTTTGCCAACGTGACTTCTAAGATAACTAAATTTAACAATTACCTCAGTGTTCTGCCCAAACATTCTCCATCTGTCAGCTCCATTTAAATTTCCTCTACCATTTCATAATTCAGATTACATTGCTGATTCAAATTTTTAAAATCCTTATTTACTAGTTCAATTTTCTTCTGCAATCCGTAACTCGTAAGAGCTGCTGGAGCAAAATTGTTTGCCAAAAATAGTTCCGTAATTTTAATCGAATTCTCGCTGCGGAATGTGTTCTATCCATATCATTAGTTCTGTAATATCATTTATAAAACTATTAAGCAGGTATGGACCCAAGCAACAAATTTAACAGACTACTATTTTTTGAGGAGTACAAATAAATATTTGGTTCCCTCCACAGGTCACATAGAATGTTATACACTGACACTGTCATTAGTTTTCGTGCCTAATGCCAATGCTGTACCTTGAAGCAGGCAACAATTCGCTCGACACGACTCACTACGTTCCCACCATTCACCATCAACTTCACGTCTCATTTCACACTGTACAACCTCTACAACTGCAAAAACTTCATTAAACAACAAGTGAAACTTCATTTTAAAGCTGTCTTTGTTATTCCCCTAGCAAAACTAAGAACCTCCATTTATTTGTGTACATACAAACAGTAAGTATATTAACAATGTGCGATGTGAGCGGTCAGTTCTCAAACACAGGTCACGAGCATGGTAGCTCGCACTACTCTCAACGGCTCTCTGTAGTTCTCACTGTGAGTACCTAGCCAGCAGACGGTGTGCAGACTAGTGGATTATTCTGTGCTATACCTTTGATCCTCCTGTAGTACAGGCTTCATGTCTTACAACTCCCAAAAATAACTTAAAATTTCATCACACAAATATCTAGGAAGCGTTTTCCGCACTCGAACGTGACTACCCACGCTTCTGATTACCGTTCCCAACGGCAACCAGGGACTTGTATAGGGGCATCAATAAACTTACGAAGAGTTACCAGCCTAGAACTAATATAGTAAAAGATGAGAAGGGTGATTTGTTTGCAAATTCCCACAGTATTTTGGCTAGGTGGAGGAACCATTTCTCTCAGCTACTGAATTTACATTAGGTTAATGATGTTAGACAGGCAGAATTACACACAGCAGAACCACTCGTGTCTGAGCCAAGTGCCTTTGATGTTGAGTCGGCTGTTGAAACCTAAAAAGTCACAGATCACCAGGTAATGACCAAATCGCAACAGAATTAATTAAGGCAGGGGGTAGGAAAATTCGCTCTGAGATCCATAAAATTATTATTTCTATTTGAAATAGGGAGAAATTGCCTGAGGAGTGGAAGGAATAGATCATTGTACTTATCTATAAGAAGGGCGATAAAACAGACTGTAGTAATTATAGGGCGTAACACTTATGACAACTACGTACAAAATGCTATCCAACATCCTGCTGTCTAGGTTAATTTCATATGCAGAGGAAATTATTGGGGATCATCAGTGTGGATTTCGACTCAACAGGTCAATTACTAATCATATATTCTGCAATCCTCAGATACTTGAGAAAAGATGGGAATACAAAGAAGCAGTGCAGCAGCTGTTTATAGGCTTCAAGAAAGCTTAAGTTTCAGTTAGGAGGAAGGTCTTGTATAATATCCTCATTGAGTTTGGTATCCAGATGAAACTGGCAAGGCTAATGAAAACGTGTCTGACTGAAACATAGAGCAGAGTCCGGGTTGGCAGGAATTTGTCCTACATGTTTCCTGGTAGGAATGTTTTGAAACAAGGAGATGCTCTGTCGTCATTGCTTTTCAAAATTTGCCTTAGAGTATGCCATTAGGTAGGTTCAGGTAAACCAGATGGTTTGAAATTAAATGGTACACATCAGCTGCTGGGTTATACGGATGATGTTAATATGTTGCGAGGAAGCGTACATACTGTAAAGGAAAACGCAGAAGCTTTGGTAGTGTCTAATAAGGAGACTTGACTAGAAGTAAATGCGGATAAAACTAAGTACATGGTCATATCTCGAGATCAGAATGCAGGAAGAAGTCACAATATAAAGATTGATAATAGTTCCTTTGAAATGGTGGAAGAGTTCAAATATTTGGGGACAACCTTAACAGATCAAAATTCTATACAGGAAGAAATGAAGAGCAGACTGAATTCAGGGAATGCTTGCTATTAATCGGTGCAGAATCGTTTGTCTTCCAGTTTGCTATCCAAAAATTTCAAGATTAAGATGTACAGAAATATAATTTTGCCTGTTGTTTTGTATGGGTGTGAAAGTTGGTGGCTCACATTGAGGGATGAACGTAGGCTGAGGGTGTTTGAGAACAGGGTGTTGAGTGGAATATTTGGGCCTAGGAGGGTTGAGTTAACAAGGGAGTAGAGAAAACTATATAATGAGGAGCTTAATGATCTGTACTCCTCACTCAATATTGTTCGGGTGACAATATCGAGAACAATAAGATGGGCGGGACATGTGACGCGTATGGGGAAGAGGAGAGGCGTATGCAGGGTTTCGGTGTGGAAACCTGAAGGAAAGAGACCACTTGATAGACCCAGGCGTCGATGGGAGGATAATATTAAGATGGATCTTCAAGAAGTGGAATGAGGGGGTGTGGAATAGATCGGGCTGGCTTAGGAAAGGGACGGATGGCGGGCACTTGTGAATGCGGTAATGAACCTACGGGTTCCATAAAATGCGGGGAATTTCTTGACTAGCTGAAAACCTGTTAGCTTCTTAAGAAGGACTCTGCTCCATGGAGTAAGTAAGTAACGGCAGCCAGTGTTCAGTTTACACCCCATTCATCTTCCGGCATCCGATCTAAAACACTATAAATTATAATAAATGAAATAATAATTTTATCTACCATTTTACATGGGCGTGAATCTTGGTCTTTCTCGACTACCAACTGCTTCTTACAGAAGGAAGCTAAAAAAGATATTCTGACCAAAAAATATAAAATAACGGATCCATGGCTACAATTAGGCAGTTAGGAGCTTAATAACCTTTACAGTTTGAATACTGTAATGGGACAATATCAGCGCAGTAGCTGCTCTTAGGAGAGGTGAGAAATTTATACAGAGTATTAATCGCATAAATTGACAGGAAAACGCCACATATGAGACCAAGAAACAGAAGAATAACACTCGAACCTGTCTTACAGAATAGGGTGTTGACGTGCGAACGGAATTAAGCTGGTTTAGGTGAGGCCCGGATGGCGTGCTTTCGTGAAGACGCGGTGATGAACTGATGAATATTTGAGTCTTCTCAGACATGGCGCCGTGCAGATTGGCACAAGTGTACCAGCAATTCGGAGGAGCTAAAACTACCGTGGATATGGAGGCAGCAAGATTTGTTCTCATACCGGTACCTAAGTATCGGTCTACAAGGCACCATATCTCAGAGACTGGTATCTACATCAGCAAAATTGCGTGAAATCTCGCCAATTCCCTGCTATTGTATTGTGTTAAAATGCCCAATTCTCAGAGAAAAATCCCGCCATTAAACTCTGCATGTCCAGTGCGCTGTATGCTCCTCGATTCTTTTTCCGTTCAGACAATACGGACACTCAAACCTTAACGTTCATCTGTAAATCTCATCTGCTGTTTCTGACAGTGCGATCAGACCTGGCATGGATACCCTCATATTTTGTACGTGTCAGTAGGTTCCTAAACATCATCAGAGGTACATCTGGGTTTGAAAGGTCTGCCTGCATCTTTCATCATATTAGCTTAGTGGGAATACTAATATACGTAGGTGGGCTGATAAGTTTTGCCTCCACTGTAATTTTTTTATTTACATTAGACATATCCGGATAAAACCGGTTCTGTGTAGTCGCATGGTATCTCTCTTCCATCGTACTTCACCTTGAACACACAGATGTTTACAGACCTCACCCAGTGTACATCGAAATGGAAGAGTTTTCAGATTTGGTTCAAACAGGGTGCTGTTATTGAATTCTTAACCGCGGAAAAAATTCTTCGAATTGAAATTCACAGATGAATGCTATCCGTTTATGTTGATCAGTGTGTTGATGTGAGTACAGTAAGACACTGGGTAAGGCGGTTCAAAGAGGAGAACTGGGGCAAACAGATTTGAGGGACAAAACACGAAGGCCTGTGAGTGCAAGTGATCAGCTTCATCAAGATCGCGTTGAAGAACTTATCCGCGGAAATCATCGCATCAAACAAAAAGAAATTGCCGTTGCATTAGGAATTTCTAAGGAGAGAGTGGGACGCAATATTGCTGTTCTTGGATTCCGAAAAGTTTGTGCCAGATGGGTACCGCGCATGCTGTCCGATGAAATGAAAGCTGCTAAGAGTTCGCATTTCTCGGGAACTCCTGGAACGTTTTGAAAACGAAGATGAGGGTTTCTGAAATAAGATCATTACAGGTGATGAAACTTGGGTCCATCATTATGACCCTGAGAACAAAAGGCAGTCCATGGAATACCGCAATAAGGAATCACCTCAGCCAAAAAAATTCAAAACACAGGCCTCGGCTGGAAAGGTCTTGTTGACTTTTTTTTTTTTTAAATTCGGAACGTGTTGTTCTTGCAGATTTTCTTGAAAATAGAAACACCAATAAACTCTCAACGTTACACTGAAACTCTTAATGCATTAAAAAGAAGAATCTAACGGATTGGAATAAGAAAAGAAACACTTCTTCAACACGACAACGCCAGGCCTCACACAAGTACAGCAACAAGAGATACAATTCAAAGCCCGGAATTTTTAGCGCTGCCACATCCACCGTATAGCCCAGATCCGTCTCCAAGTGATTTATAACTGTTCCCAAAACTAAACGAACAACTGAAGGGCCAGTGCTTCAGCTGTAATGAAGAGGTGAAGTCTGCGGTGAGGAAATGTTTTCAAAAACAAAACACGAATTTTTTAACGGACGGATTTCAAAAACTATTGCAGCGTTAGTGGAATTGTATTGAAGTGCGTGGTAATTTTGTAGAAAAATAATTACGCGGCTTTGAAAATAATTGATGTAGGCATATTTATTTTTTTATTTCATTAACATATCTTTACGCGTTCATATTCTCTTTAAGTGGAGGCAAAAACTTATCAGACCGCCCTCTTATTTGTGTACATTCATATTTACCAAGGGCAATATTTTAACGATTTTTCACTGGTCTTTAAGCTGATGTAGGCTTTTGCAGATTAAAATCTGCTGACGCAAAACCAATCAAAATGCCACATTGAACAGCGTCAAAAATTACGTTACCTCATTTATGGTTAAATATTCACCAAAATAAAAGTGCTCAAACAAAATCTGTAGACAAACATGTTGATATTATTGTGGCATAAAAATTACACTTGGGCTAGATTAAAATAGGACAAGACATAAAAGAAATTTCAGTGCACGTTACAGAAATAGCGCAGACAAGCTATTTTAACCGTTTAAAGCCTAGCGGTTTCTTTACGTACCACCAGGTTTAATATTAAAAAATTCCACATGGTATTCGCTTCGCGTCCTATGTTTTGTACGGATCTCAGAACAAACAGGGACTTTGGTTTATACATCAATAACTGGTTGGTTTTTATAACCGTGGTGGAAAGTGTTTACTGCGCGGTACGGACTGATTCCTTATATGAAGCAGATTAATTTTAGTGTCTAAAACATTGATGTAATCTAAATCCGTAGAACACTTTCTGATGAACACACACGCAATGCAATTATGCTTTTATTTTAACATCTTATGCAGAAAAACATAAGAATAAATACATGCAACAATATTCTGTAAAGGAAAAGGCATGAATTTGCCCGGTCGGAACCACTCACGTTCAGGTGGCTTACATATCGATTCGTTCTGACTCTGACCCAGAGATATACTCCACATTCCCTAGGGATGCCGATTTTCTTTACTTCCACACCTCCGTCTTTAGTCACAGCTACAGCGAACCAATCAGATTTCTCTGAAAAATACACTTTACTTTACAGTATAACTAATTCTTTCTCGACATAGATGTGTCTGACAGACATATATAACTGTACTTTTAAGTCTCAGACAATATATACTTTATTTCTGAGCTGTTCAAGAAATGTCTGCTTTATTTTTAAAGTTTTTTGTTATTTAATTTCCTCCAGTTATTAGCTACTGCGACTCACTGACGTCTAAATCGCTTAGCACAATTTTCCCTAACACAATATATAGGAGTACTGCTACTTCAGAGTGAACGACACAACACGTGAAGGTCGAATATTGCGAACTATGTAACAGTAACAGTAGCCACTAGTGGATAGACAGATAAGAAAGACCCACATTAAGAAGGAAGAGTTCACTGTGAGACACAGTGGATAAAATCTGATCAAAGGGGAATTCAGCACTATGATGAACAATAAAACCTGCTCTATTGGAACTCCAAAATTTGCTAATCATTTCAACGTTATTCAGGAGTGTCTCTCTTTAACGTATTTACTTATAATAAAAAAATATAATTTCTAAGTAAAAGAACGTGTTTACGTTCTAAATAACAAGCCATATATCAACGTAGAACAGATTGCTAGTGAGTAATACATATTTAAATTGTTCCTTCTTCTTACATTTCTTATCCTTTCAGTAGAGCGTTTAAATATTCTGTACATGTCTGATTACTTGATCCAGTTAAGTTCCTTTCAGTTTTCGACTGGAACGTCTGTCCATATAAATTCATACACATTTTTCATTAAGTGAAGAACAGTAGGTAAGGTAATGATACAAAAGGGAAATAATACTGATGTTGATTGCTTTCCGCTGTAATTTCATTTTCCGCTTTCCATTCTTTTACAGAGAATTTTACGTTGGTTTTTTGTATTATCTGGACAAGAGGAATTTTTCGAGAAAGATATTTCCATGTTTAATTTACATTCAGTTTCATTCCGGTACTACGGGGTAATTATTGTATTGTATGGTCTGCAGTGGAATGACCTTCGTAGTGGTTTAACACACACGCACATGCATACATCATGCCACACTATAACACAGGACAATATCGCGGCAGAGGTGTAGCCTTGTATTTGGGAAACATCCGGTTCTAATCTCGGAATGGATGACAGATATTCTGAATGTTTCCGTTTTGCTCTTCAGTATCTTCACAGAAATATAGCAAAATAAGGTACGACAGATGTGTTCCAATCCTTACAACCAAACTATTAATGATCATCTTTCTATCGCAATCGACAAACAATATCTGCAGCTCAAACAGTGCTTTCAAATAAAGAAAGTCAACCAATGACACTACAGCAGGGCCCATTCCATTCTACAGATTCTGACAATAAAAATACTCTTTTTTCATGGCATTCTTAAATGAGTATTTTCGTTATAATTTGACAGTAAAGGATGCTAGTTAAACACATTTTAACGAAGAAAAATGTAATAATGTTACAAATGTAGAATTTATTGTATAGAGTCCCTATTTGACCTGCCAAACATCTTCACTTCCTGTCATCTTCCTTATCGCGTTAATGTAGCCCACTCAGCCAATCATCCCACGCGCGGCGGTGAAAAACGGTATTTGTCAGATAAAATAAGTATTCTGTTTGCAGCAATTGGCCTTATGTTTTATTGCCGCAGTGTGAGGAAGCATTTCGTTCAGTTTTGAATTCAGAATTACGGATATTCTATATCAAGGCAATAAACTACTTTTGAAATCAGTTTTATGTGTAGAAAATAGAACACGTTGATTTCCATTCTCATCTCATCGAAGTTCACGTGTATGATCTATTACTAACATCGTGGATTAAACGGTTGACTTCTTTTGGTTACACGAATTAAAAGTGACCCTTTGTCTTCTATCAGATGTCCTTGGCTTTTTCGTGCTTCGGTTGATATCCTACAGATATATATATATATATATATATGTGTGTGTGTGTGTGTGTGTGTGTGTTCCAGATTCGGTTCTTACACATATTTTGCAAACGTTCTAGCCATTTTATGTCTCTTTATATTTTGTTGCTGTAGGCTATACACTGTTTTTCCCAATATTTTCAACACTTTTATGATACGCGATCCCTTGTCTTGTGGCAGGTCTAAGGACACGCATGTGTCTTCTTCACTCTTCTCATCCGATATCTCGTTAATAATGTACAATTTCGAATGCATTTAAAATCACAAACACAACTTCCCTTAGTATCTTCATAAGTGGGTTGAAGAGTCACAGTATTACAATGAGTGTGTCAATTAAAAATTGTATCCGAACCATGGGAATGCATACATGACAGCTTTCAGATCATGCAAACATCCATACATACGCATACATACATATATATACATACGTACATACACAATATATGCATGCACGTATTCGTGCATGCTTACATACGTATATAAACATACATAATTCATGCACGCATACACAGATATAATATATACATACACACGTACACACATACATACAACATACATATATACATACATACATACACATACATACATACACACATACATACATATATACATACATACACACACATGCATACATACATACATACATACATACATACACACATACAGACATACAAACATACAAACATACATACATACATACATACACATACGTACACACATACACATATACACATATACACACATACATACATACATACATACACACATACATACATACATACATACACACACATACATACATACATATATACATACATACATACATACGCACATACATACATACATACATATATGCACACATACCTACATACATACATACATATATACGTACATACGTACTGATACCCTATTCGTGACTGCTGACTTGCACTTGAGGATAATTATGAGCAATAAGGTCTTTGTACTGACAAAACATTTTCAGTGAAAGAATAGTTAGAGAATTTCTCGCTTTATTTGTGGACGGTGACTTGGCAATTGTTTGTGTCGGACATGTCTTGTTCTATAATCATCCTTGAAGTCAGTCACTCTTAGTGAAACGAATTCTGGAGAGACAGAACAGCACTTTCGTACATTTGTGTGGTTCTTCAGGTCAATGTCGAACGTTTCTGGGTTGTTTGTGTCGTATTCTTCTTGGAAGCATTTAATGTCTGTTTTATTGCCGTCGTACATTTTATGACTTAGATATATGGAAGCAAATAGACGGTGGAACTGAGAACTGACTGGTGATTGACTCCTTCTCTAAATGTGTCCAAAGAACATAGTGTTAAACGCACATTATAAGAATTACAAGAAATAAAATATAATTATGTCAGAAGCAAGGACACTTTCATTGAAAAGCCTAAACGTAAAAATTATTCTGAAAATACCAAAACCAATTTGCTAATCAAAGTAGTATAAATTTTCGTCAGGCCTTGAAAATTATTCAACAGTTGAAGAAAATTTGTTTTTGTGGATCTCGAAAAATCGTGATAGTCTTTATCGAACTCCACCATTTTACCTTGCCCATATACAATTTAATCAAATCCACATCCTCCAACCAACACACTCGAAGATCAAACTTGTCGGTTCCCTCTCATCCGTTCCTTGTCCCCTCCAGCAATATCTTCTTTTGAAGCTCCAAAAAGAAAATTGGTTATAAGTTCTTCACTTTCCCGTGCATACTACATCATCTTCTTTCAAAATCTTCTTGATTCACGGCTTTTACGATGTATAGGCGCATAGCCAGTCAGGCAGGTCTTCAATATACAGTTTATTTCTACCCCATTTGAACTTTAGCAAGTTAAAATGCTTTCGTCGGAACTCTCTTCTCGTATATCCACATTGTCTCTTCCGTCTTTCGGAGCAAGCTCACAAGATTCGGAGGTACTGACCCCGCACTCTAGCTTGAGTTTAGTGGAGATTCTAAGTGCTGGGTGTGTGGAAGACTCTTCTGTCAAGGCAGCAATATTATGAGTTCACTTCAATTTATCAACCAACGAATGCACATATAATTTCACATAGAACACTTTTAAACACTTCAGAACACTCCGACATGTTTCGATCTTGTCAGATCATCATCAGGGAGCTCTGTTCCTTGCTAAAGTTATATTACAGTATTCATAATTCAATTCGTATTTGCAAATGAGGTGTTGTGGCAGCATATCATGTTGTGGAGCAGTGGCTAGGTGTGCGTTGTACGACGCACACCTAGCCACTGCTCCACAACACATTCCCACACAACATAATATGCTGCCACAACACCTCGTTTGCAAATACGAATTTAATTGTGAATACTGTAATATAACTTTAGCAAGGAACAAAGCTCCCTGATGATGATCTGACAAGATCGAAACATGTCGGAGTGTTT
>Ga0123357_10012081_pt1 | contig 11121 bp, 5 predicted proteins | sample TergutEmb28metaG_FD_89873 | JGI IMG/M metagenome (GOLD analysis project Ga0123357, IMG submission 89873) | Embiratermes neotenicus P4 segment gut microbial communities from Petit-Saut dam, French Guiana - Emb289 P4 | ecosystem: Host-associated > Arthropoda: Insects > Digestive system > Gut ... | reverse complement strand
CATTTCAGCAGCTCACTACAACACGTCCTACTAGCACGAGTGCCTCCAGCATACTGGAGCACGTAGCCACCTGAAACTGATACAGTAACCTCACAATAGATGGCTCTATATATCCCTCAGAGCGTATTGCATTTGGCGCGGTCTTTGTATGTCAGGCCGGAAACTTATGGACCCACCTACGTACGTATACATGTACAGATCCTGTTGCATAAGCGTAACTTGGGGAATGCAAGGAGGCAAATGCCCCTCCAATTTTTTTCTACCTTAGAATATTGTTTTGCGACTGAGCTGAGGAGGGGCGAATAATAAACATTTTCTAAAGATTAAATGTTGGTTTTAAAAAAAACCTGCTTTCAAACGCACCATCACTATCTTTCTAAGTTGAATCCTTCGTAATTTAAATTTCCTAGTACCAATGTTCGGTAGCTTTGATGCGTTAAGTACAAGCTCTACTGTTCTGTGGACAGTCGTAATGTTCAATGTTACATTTACAAAAGGATTAATAATAATTTACAATATTATGGTGGCTATGCATACGGATACATGATAATTCTGAGGTCAAGCGGCTGGTGCTCTTGCCTCCTGTTCAGAAGGATCAAGGTTCAGGTCTCGGCGTAGAAATCGTTAAACTTAGTAAGATTTATCGCGTTTTTCTTCAGGTCCTTCAGGCTAAATTTAGAACACTTTATCAAATTACGTCTCCGTCGCTCCTATACCCTTTCACGTTTATTCACCAATGATAATTTCATTCAAGCTGCTTACAGACGCGTTGTTTATTGGAACCTTCATGATTGGCTATCTGAGGGTTTGTTTTGTTAGTAAATTAAAATAAGCCACAACTACTTCCATTTTTTCTCACTTTAAATTCGAAGTAATTTTCACATTTTATGATAAATAACCAATGTAAATATGGAAGTGTTGTAACTGAAATTATCGGCATTACAATTTTGTGTGGGTGAAGTCCAACTTCATTTAATGAGGGTGTTTCATGTAGAGAGACTAATATCAAGGAATGGGATGGTTATGACAAGTAGATAGGGATTGGAAAATATGCGGTCGTAGCCTATTTGAAGTATGAAAAGATTGAGAGTAAGGTTGCTTCAAAAGAATCAGCCCAACCGGTAGCTAAACCGGGTGCCCGCATTCCTGACACCCTGGCTGTTTTGGAGATAGATATGAATGAAAAACATGAGATGTCTTTTGTTTAAAATTTCGCACTGAGAGGTACAAATATTCCTGGTGATTCCAAAATACGTGATCTAAATTTTCGCACTTAGACAGTACAAATATTCCTGGTGATTCTAAAATACGTGATCTGTGAAACTGAGGGAAATGGAATCTGTGGCTACAATTTTTTATTCGTATGTGCTAGGATGACTGTTTATCTTGATAACTTTTAAAAGTTTCGTTTTTTTTTTTTTTCACAAGCGTTGAACGTTGTTTCACTGTAATACAGTTTCTTGCTGTAAGAGAATGAAGCTCTTAGCAGTTATACATATCAGGAAGACAGAGACGACGACGCGCTGTTTCCAGCATTTTACATATTTGAGTGATGTAAGGTCTTCTCACAGCTCCAGGTACAGGAATAATTGTCCCTGTACACGCCATATAGGTACATGGGCACTTAGACTTAGGTAAATGGTCAGCCTCACACCTCGGCCGCTTTGACCCGGAGAAAGAGACCACAGTAACCATTGTACAGGAGGCTGCAGCACCTATCTTTTGAACCAATCAGCACATGTTACTGAACTCGGTTTTTCAGGTTCTCACAACGGTGTTAATAAATGTTCAGTTCTTCAGGGATATGACGCCGTCCCGATTGGAAATATTAACATGTGTCTTACGAACAGACACGGAGTCTTATCTCAGAAGAAATGGATATTCTTACTGCATTTTGTGTTTAATTATGAGGTTTGTTTACATGATTCTGAACTTTCCAGAGGTTGTGACTTTCCATGAATAAGATACGAGATCTGCTACGAATAATGTGCGAGCTTATCGTGAAATATACGTTTGACCGACTGTACAAACTTGCTTGCGGATTAAGAAAAACGAAATTCTGGCATCAATTTATAAGAAAGTTTCACAGTGGATCCTGGGAAAATTTCTTTTGTGATTTCTCACAGCAGTGCTACTGAGAACAATAAAGTAAAAAAAAAAAAAACTCTTCTAGACGATATTTAAGGATAAAAGATATTGTTATAGGCACAGTTCGACGACATCTAGTGTTCTGTGATGCCGTTGTGAAATGTGGTGAAAGTGGCAGTGAATTTTTGCGGCTGTCTAGGCTATGACACCCTCTTTTAGTACGGTACTTGTCATCACCTTTATGCAAGAACCTGCTGCCTCCATCATCAGGGCCAATAAATTACAAATTCTTCAAAGTTATTGCTACATAGAATGTCTGGATGATAAAATACAGCGCTGTTTCTCTCCCCCCTCCCCCCTCCTCTTCCCAACAAGAAGTTCGTCAGTATGTTGTTGGGATTATCAATAATAGGGGATTAGTAAAGCACGAAAGTGAGATACCCTCATGTGGCAGGTGTCTTGTGTTTCTTGAAAATTCATAAATGCCATAAAAAGTTGTTAGTGGGAGACACTCCATCATGGCAGTGACAAACCACAAGGTTATTGTTTTCTTATAAAATAAGGGAAGTAACACTTATGTTGTAAAGAACGTGCTATGTGCGTATAACACATACAGTTCTAATAGATCTAAAGAACAGGACCGCGTAGACCCAGTTGCGGTAGGTCAGGATGGCCTTTAATAGCAGCTTGACCGGAGGCGACGCTCGTTAACGCACTTGCTAAGTGGTTGAAATACTGCTCTGTGTGTGTACTACAAATACATTACGTCTGTAAGAACTGCGGGCATTATCTGAGACAAACAGAAGAAACAACCTTTAGTTGAGCAATTAGTAGTCTGTGTTAGTAGCAGTTCTGAGAGTCCTTTTGAAGAATAAAAAGAAGTGAATCTGTTTTTCTAGCAAGTGCTCCTGATGTACGAAAGAGCTTTACTTTTTGGAAAGTTCCCAGGCTACCCGTTTGTCAGTCTGGTAATAACAACATATAGATGAAGATGAGTACGGAACAACGGTGGTAATGCTGTCAGGGAAAAAACCAAAGTTCTCGGAGAAAAACCTGTCCCAGTGTCAATTCATTCACCAAAACCTCACATGAACTGACCTGGGATCGAACCTAGGTCTCAAGGTTGAGAGGTCGGCAACCAGTTTACCCAGAATTATTTTAAAGTTTTAGTCCTTACAGCGCTGTTATACTTCGTTCCCCATTAAAAAAAAAACCTGTCTGTTAAATCTGTGTAGGAAAAACATCTCACTGTATTGTGGAAACAATACGAAATACAAAAATGCATTGTATGATTTCTGAATGTGGAACCTTGTTGTACACATAAACACTGGGCTTTAAGGGGCTAATAAATCTGTGGTGTCAGGAGTTATTCTTTCATTTTTTGAAAGAGCTTACAGCCTGGGTCATTCGAGTTTCTCACATCGTAATGATAAATATACAAATCTTTGAAGAATCAACGCTGTGTCTACTGGTTACAGCCGTTTACAGAAATGTGCTGCTTCCTTGTGGATGGTCTAGCAATCCGAGAACTGTGGAATTCTACGTTCTGCTCTCTGGGGCAAAACGTAAAATTCCTTAACGTTAAACCTAAAGTAATCATGAGACTTTATAGGGTTAAAGACAAAAAGAGATGTCTCCATATAGACAGCGTGTGTGTTGATTTTTAATTTGTATATTTGAAAAAGGAAATACAAGATACTGTGCAACGCTGTAAGATGATAAATACTTATTTATGACATAGTAAAATGCATCGAACAAATGGAGAGACAACTGAAGTGCATTTTATGTCCACTGCACGTTTATCTTAAGCCTTGCTTAAGCTTTTCGACATAAACAGAAGTGAAAGAAGCGTTCCTAACTGTATCACACATGTGACCGGAAAATACCAGCCCAAAAAGTATGGAAGTTTTTTTTTATAGTTTCTATGGATTCTGGGGTATCTTACCTGGGTCAGCTCTAGGATCTCTGTGTCTTCGCTATGTACAACGGCGGAACTTAAATTATTAATAATCAGGCGTGTTTTGTGTATGCTGTTGAAAATAACATGCTGGCGAATGTTGAAATGAAGCTTGGAGCAGTACTTTTTCAGTGCTTTTTCAGCAGCACGCAATGAACATGTAGCGCTGCACATTATAACCTTGACGATAGCTGAAGTTAGTTGTCAGCTTCACGATCCGGACGCTTGACCTCCATGGATAAAGCCCCTGTTACCCATCTGACAGGAGTCTTGATGGGCTCAAGCCCTGGTGTGAGCGCTTTGAAGAAGAATTTTAAGTTACTTGTCTTGCCGGAAATCGAAGCACGACTCTCTGGTCGCCGGCCAATAGGCTAGTGAATGTGCTGAGGTGTCCCGGCTCTTCCAAATGTAAAGTCGACACAAAAATATGACATAAAGTACTGTCCTCCTCTACTGGAGCCCGAGATTCAGTACACTTCTGTCGTTCCATGGTTCGAAAAGTTAATCTCCGACTCGTCACCAAAGAGACCAAGATGCAATCGTGGGCCAGTCCGTGTGCGATTCGTGGCGGAAAAGTGAGGCTGGAACGCGGTTTCTTTCCAGTATTTCGCTTTACCCCTATCATTGTCATATTACCCATGTCCTATTCTCATTCGATCATCTACCACCGATACTATATAACCTTAGCAATTGTTGTCGTCTTTAAATGATACTTAAAACACACAACCACGTGTTTTCACTCTATCCAGAACCTTTTGAAAGCCTACGAACCAGAGATTTTAGGTTCCATTTTAATACTAGGCTCAAGTTTACGCCTGTGTCTTCTACGTTGCCTAAAAACTGGTTGTTTCCCGGTTTTGTGTGCGTTATCTCCCGTCCATTCCAACTAATCCTTATTGAAATGATGATAATTACTTAACTGATAAAGAAAGTCTCGGATTTTTGTACAACCCCTGACCATTTATACGGTGCACGCCGCTGGATGGGCCTTGAACCATTTGAATAAAATCCATATTATCCCATTGCATTTATTTAAGATCCCTTTAATAATGTCCTCACATTCATATTTATTTATCGTAAATGATCTCTCTGTGCTCCTTCCCACCTAAAACTTCGTATAATTTTCTTACGTCTCATGCGTACTGTTTGTCTCGCTCATCTCATGGTTTTAATAAAATTCACTGATCGCTGACTCGGTATGTGTCCAGTTGCTAGTTCTGTAGTGTATTTTTTGTATCGCTGTCCTGAGCACAACAGGTGTCACGGCACATATGCGTCGGCAGATACAGACATTCTATGCGATAAGCTGCCTTGCTCGGCGCGGCGATAAAACAAAGACGTATTTACTGGTGTGAATTAAGGAGACTATAAATCAGGAAATGGCTGTGATTTACCGTCCTGCAGCTGGGTAGAACTGTAATTTTCACAGTATTCCGTACTTCATACGTTGATTTAATGCGGTTCTTTCTGTCAGAAATTGGACTTCAGGTACGTAAGTGTGAGAGCGGGAGACAGGCGTTTTATGCACGAAAGAGGACAAACTGAAAATATAATGCTAAAGTAATATTTGTCTGTTTCATATCCGAAATTAGTCTACGCATTGCGTTTGAGTGTGACATTTGTGGGCTTGATATTGCAAATTCATTTCATAACAAGTCGCCTACTTCAGCAGTTTGTTTTACCCATAACAACACACCATTGCTACATAACGGATCTTGTTCAGGTACGTTTCATTTCGAACTTTACGGTAGACCTGCTTCTCCGCTGAAGATGGAGGCAGTATATTCCTCCGAAACGCTGTTAGCCACCTACCAGCCTGCACGATGTCCTGACCCTGAAGCCAACATGTACGTGTTTTATCTGAGCATAATTAATTTCCACGCCATCCAAGAGTAGAGGTATAACCCCATGCATTCTTAATCTCGGCAGTACACGGAGGTGAGGGGTCAAACACACATCATGACCGCTTTGCTCCCGGTAAAGAAACCAGCACCACCTATTCGACAGGCGGATTGGTGGGCCCAGAGCCAGTTGGGCACTGTGGAGAAGAGAAATGTGTCTTGCCCCTGCCGAAAATAGAACTCCGGATTCCAGTTCGTCTAACCCGTAGCGTTGTCACAAGATTATCATTACTCTTCATTGCATGTGGTGTGGCTCATTTATCGTTGTGTTCTTCTGTCGTGGCTTCATCCGCCACGCAATGGGTTCATTTGTAACGGCAAATCCTACGGAACAGTCAGTACAATTTCATACAATGGGGCCGCGACTTTCCTATGTGTCTGTAAAACTAGGGGACGACTTCTTTCCTAGTCTCTCGCAAAGACAGAGGCACGTCAGTATTACATTTCTCTTGTATGTCAAGGTTGCAGGTGTAACGCGGTCTGCGTCAGCCTGCAGCATGACGTCACGGAAATCCATTCCCATGCCCACTGCATGCGAAATAGACCTGACAAGCTTGCGAGCGCCTTCCTTTCACGAAGATAACTGGCATTCTGAGTTACAGCTCACGTGTGTACTTCCTTGAAGTTGATTTCAGTGACGCGCTGTGCGTTCAACAAGTTGCCACACGGGGTGATGCTTCTGATTTGTACGTTTGAGGCACCTGATTCGAATCTTGGACGAAGCATAAACTATCCTTATTTAGATTTCTCTTGGGTTTCTTCAGTCCGTACAGGCAAATGACAGGATACTGCCTCAAATTCGGTCAAGGCCGCTTCCTTCCACATCCTTTACTATTCATTATTCAAGAGTCAAAGTACAATTCGACGCTGTATATTTTGATCTACCTACAGCCGTCTTACACAAATCGCTAATAAATAAGCGCAAACTTTATTTGCAAGATTTGCCAGTTACTGTTTGCACGAAACGTGTCGCACTGGCTGAACAGTGGCAGACTGTCGCGTTTACTGCAGTAACAGCAGGCAGGAGACTCGCGAAAATGTCCTTTTCAAAGAAACTTCCCCACCACATGTCTGACCAGACTCCTTGTTTCCCCACCCTACACAAACATCGTCTAGGTTGTTCCAGAAAATGCGTTCACTTCATATACATTCGAGAATATTAAATCAGAACAATTTCTAAGGTGTTGTGGCTAACGTAACTCTTCGTTCCATAGCAGGTCAGCATAAAGCAAGTTCCATACCAAGGAACCAGTGTACAAAATGTAGTCGTCAAGGCGACCTGAATTCCAGGATTTGTGCACCTCTGAGATAAAGTTACCCCTGCCGGTTACGGAGCTCCTTTCATTCAACCACGGGAATGCCTGAACTATCTTGGTGCATAGATCACAGATCCTACACATTAATATTGTGGACCTGTATCAAACTGAACGCGCATGAAATGGAAACCTATTTTGAACAGGAAAGAGTCTGGTCACGTTTAAAGAATACAGATTCGATTTACAATTAATGCAAGAGCCGGAAACTGCCAAAGGAGGGTAGGTGTGTGAAACAAATTATGAACATTTACATCACCAAACGACTGTTAACTGAGTTTTACCGAATAAATTAAAGCTGAACATGCATTGCTGCTCCTGTGCTGGTTTAAACACCACGCTGTTAAGACGTATTGTGGTGTGGGAATGAAATGTGATGGTGAACGTTTTCGGAGTTACACTTTTCTGACTTTGATTTAGAAATTTGCATAAAATGGAACCTTTTTATAGCAATCGGTCTGAGCAAACTTCACTTTGCATCTTGATGTTTTGTGAAGCGATCCACAAATACACCGTTTGAACAAAACACCACAAAACAGCGTTCTGCTTTGTTGCCGACTGTTGCTTTGATATGTAATAATTGACAAATTTAAGTAGCGTCATTTGGGATACTGTCGAATGACTGCGGTTATAGCCTATATCACGAGAAACGTTAGAAAGGAATCATAGCTTATTTACTTAACACCGAATAGCTGAATGCGAAATGGTTAAAAATTATATATCTGGGGTATATTTACTGTATTATTGCACATGCATATTATAACTAGCCATTAATGCATTTTCTTTGCTGAATGCATCCGTCAAGATGGCCGAAAAAGGCCGAAACGTGTAGGAAATATGCCACAAATTATATATCAATATATCTAATTACGGTGCAGTTGTGGATATATATGTATCAGCAACTGCACTATAATTATTTACATATAAACCATATACATATATGTATGTGGTGAGTTTCTTTAAGTGTCCAAAAGAGCCCGTCATTGGTCCATATTCTTAGCCAGGTTTGCCCAAACCACATTCTCCTTCATATTTTACGGTCTACGCCATGTAAGTAAACGTGAGTTGATTGCTTCGGACATAATAAAAAAAATATTCTAGCTGATATGGCTACTTTATTTTTCAAATCTGGAATTAAGAGACATTCATCGTTTGAAATTCGCACAAATGCCCTAGGCATTAAGTACGCGCCTTTTGCAGTGACACCTGGTAATAGAAATATGCCCCATTTTGTTTTCAGATGGACAACTTAGGATTCCAGCAGGATGTAGAAGTGTCCCGCTCCGTCAGCGAAAACTTAAAAAATGGAGACTTGCACCATGCCTTCGGAAACCTGCAACTTCTTTCTTACAGCAATGGCTGCAATGGCAGAACAAGAGAAGCGAGCACGCAACCCAAGAAAAGTAAATCAGTCACCATACCAAAGCTATCTTCGTCTTCGTTCAGTTTACCAAAGGACCGGTCTGCAAGCGAATACAGACGCTTTTCGGAATCATTATCATGTACTAGTCGAGGTCCTCCCTGTACGGGGAAGGTGCTGAACATTTTGTCCAGGGAAAGTGTAACACATGATGCCATAAAATGTTCATCATTTATTAAAAGTGGCAATAACAATGTAATTCAACAAGTGCCTGATTCCACCATTAGACGGTCGCTACATACTTATGACGATGGAAGCTGTATAGAATTCCATTGTAGTAGTCCAAAATCCCTTTGGTCCGACGAATATCAGCCAAACACTATAAGAACATGCTCTTCACAAAACTTCCAAGGACACGATTCTGTTTCTTCTTTGTTGAATAACATACATGAAAGTTCAAAATACATGTCAGTGCCTTCTCTGTCTCTGAACAATAGTTACCACCAAGGGTACCCGAGTTCAATGCCGTGCTTTTCAAAAACGCCTCTAAGTCAGTATTCTTCTTCTACTTCTTCTTCTTCTTCTTCTTTTTCTTCTTCTTCAAAGAAACATAATTTGATTAGCGAGACGTCACTGGACGTCCAGAAAACTGTGGCTCTGTCACCAAAATATACAAATAAATACAGAAACTTCGTTTCTACCCAGGCCTTCCTCAATAATGCTCAAGGTTCCCGAAACCCCTCACCATATTTGATGAAGAAGAAACGTCAGTTTTCAAAAGACGATGCCGACTTAAATTCGTTGCCAAGTATTATGAAATCGCAGAATAATGTGAACCATATTTTGAATCATGCAACTACATTGCCGACAGTAACAGTTAGGAAAGTCAGAAATGGAAATCAGGAGTTTGCATGTGGTATATCAACTCTAACTCTGTCAGGAGCTATGCCTTCATTTTTTGCTGGATTTGTGAATCGGCAGCAGCCCTCGCCAAGTCCGTGTGCAGAGAACAGACAGAATATGAGGCGATCATTCAAGGTTCCTTCAGGAGGCCGAGAAGCAACGCTGAAGAAAAGGACAATCCTCAGAGGGTGGAAACTGCAGTTCATTCCGAGTGACTGTTCCTACGGGAAGACTATTGCCCTATGTAGTGTCTTGCTCCTGGCTTGCTTTCTTGTCCTGGTTACCACAGGAATGGCCATCTATATGACGACAGGTCAGAAAATGTTCTTATTTCCTTTCTCATTTAAGCTATATAGTTGTTCCTTCTGAAGGTCTATAGCAGGAACACGTGATATTTGGACATAAGGATGTCGTAAATATCTGATTGTCCTGAGATTTATAAAATTTAATATAATTAATTTAATTTTAGGACTCCAAAGATGACAAGCAGAATGTTGATCCATTATAGGCCCATTGTAATTATTAGCACTATTGTCTGTGATTTTTCGATTAGTTTCGTGTCTCAGAATTCTTATGAGAAAACATTTTAGGAACTGGCCATTTGCAAGGCCAAGACGGCTACGAGCTGGACGACAGGAAGTTGTGTTTCGGTTCTGACTAGAGGCAAGATTTTTTTCTTCTTTGTAGCGTTTACACCGACTATGGTGCGAACCTAGTTTCCTATTTAGTGGGTCAAGCTGACCATTCACCTCATCTAATGCCTTGGTTAAGGATGAATGGGACTATAGCTTCTCTATGACTGCTTAGTGTAAAGTAATGTCAGTAACTGGTTTTACAAACGACGAACTCAGTAATAGTTAATACTTAAGATAAGCACGTCAGTAACAGGCCGTAATTACGTTAGCGTAGTCCATAACTGGCTGTAATAACAGCGAATATAATGTCGACGAAAGCTGTGATAACGATAAACGTTAAGTCAGTATACTACATTAAGGATGCATTTTTCTTTCAGCTATGGAATCATTGCCCATGAAATTTCAAGATAACTGTGATATTGCAGAAATCGGTGAGTATATGTTCTTTTGTACCCAGTCAAAATAATATTGTAATAAATGGGATGAATAAGTAGTGTGGCTATAAAATAACAGAACTTAATTTTTTTCCCACTTTCCTGTAAACTTGGCAACAGCGAGCGGTGTGTGGTATTGGCTTTTGCTCTCCCCTTCATCCACGGTTACAATTTCAAGGTCGTGCGGGAAATAGTTTGGCAGTTGCCTTTGCTTGAAGTGGATTGTGTTCTTGTTCTCCGTCGGAATCACGTTAAGTGTTAACGTGGAGCAACGGGTCGATGTGAAATTCTGTGTGAAACTTGGAAAATCCTCTACAGAAACGTACGATTTCTTGAAGAAATTTTATGGTGATGAGTGTCTATCTCGTACTCGAGTTTTCGAGTGGTTTAAAAGGTTTAAAAAGAAGGAAGGGAAGAGATCGGATACGATCAGCGCCCCTGTCGTCCCAGCACATCAAAAACAGATGCTAACATCGAAAAAGTCGGTGAAATTGTTCGACAAAATCGTCGCCTGAGCATTCGAGCAGTTG
>Ga0123357_10012080_pt1 | contig 11121 bp, 7 predicted proteins | sample TergutEmb28metaG_FD_89873 | JGI IMG/M metagenome (GOLD analysis project Ga0123357, IMG submission 89873) | Embiratermes neotenicus P4 segment gut microbial communities from Petit-Saut dam, French Guiana - Emb289 P4 | ecosystem: Host-associated > Arthropoda: Insects > Digestive system > Gut ... | reverse complement strand
CCTTAGTGCGCATGCGTGAATTTGTTCCCGCCTGTCGATAGCGTCAGTTGCTGGCAAGCAGCATTTGAGTGAGGTAGTGTGTAGTGCTCGCGTCGATTTTTCATTGCAAGGAAAATGACGGAAGTTTCTTATTTTAACGACAGGTGATACACCGAGCTACAACTAGGCTTTAAACCCTGAAGGAGAAATTTAAATAAATTGTGCCAGATATCATAAATCACAGCGCTTCGCACGTATTTATTCGTGAGTCATCTAACGACCCTGTCGGTGGCTCAGATTATACTTAACAGGGGTGTCCAACAAGACCAGTTTCGTAATCCGGCTTATTTGACGGATTCTTATTCCAGTTCATCCCAGTTTCAGTTAGGTATGAGTCTCCCTTCTGTACAAAATTTTTTAAAATGCCTTTCACGGTCACCGTCTGCGCAAGTGAACTTTAATTTTAACAGGCGGCTTGCGCGATCCGCACCCAGTAATACGCGCAAACAGCGTTGTGGCCACTCCTGTCACACAACATCGAAAGGTAAGACAAATGCGACTAACCAATCAAAACCTGTGTGGGTGGAAGCGATCGTGGCCTACTATAATGTTCTCTCCTGACAAGACTGGGAAGCCTGAAAAAAAAGCAAGAAAAATCTCAGACTAAACGGTCACTGGGGTTGAAGCCGGGACCTTTCGAATTTGATGCACTAACGCTGATCATTCGATCGCGACGTTCGGTTAAAGTCCATCCTCGTAAGCTGCTAACTGCTCATTTAATCAATATTCTGAATGTCGTGTAACCGCCAAGATTTACTACCGCGTTCAAAGAACGCCTCAAGTCCCAGGCCAGCTGCGATATTTCGTACCATGCACGTTTAGTCCCACACCCATCATCACAGCTGGAGGACCACCCTTTGTTCGTCGTCCACGACAGCTTATTCCGTGTATTCACAGCTACTTTTACGCATGGATGCTGTCTCCGCCAGAACACACGATGAGATCTTGAAACAGTGCAAAATTGCTCGCAAGAGTAGCTTAGTTCAAACATTCCGCAAGGTGCAGAGTGACAAATCTGAATCCTTATGAAGTCAAAGTTACTGACACTTCACTTAGCCGCTCCCAGTGGTCGCGCCGTCTAAGGCGTGGGTCTGTGGCCGCTCGCCTGCTGCGATCGTGGGTTCGAATCCCACGGGGGGCATGGATGTTTGTATGTTGTGAGTGTTATGTGTTGTCAGGTAGAGGTCTCTGCGACGAGCTGATCACTCGTCCATAGGAGTCTTTCCGACTGTGGTGAGTCGTTGTGTGTGAGGTGGAAACCCCGGGGATGAAGGGGCCCCGGCCAACTGGGGGGGGGGGGGGCTGTCTCGCCAAAAACAAACAAACAAACAATACTTCACATAACACAGTCATTAGACCTATTTAATAATTCATATTAACCAATGTACAGAATCTGATTTATTTCTGTAGACGATAATTTACGTTACCTCGACAATAGCACTGTTGAAAACATCGTTAATGATAGGCTTCTGTACGAAACCATTGTTAAATCCTTTGCTTACAAGCAGAAGAGGAAAAGGAATTTGTAAATTCGAAATGTTTTCTAACATCTCTAAAGTGAGCAACGTATCTGCATCTACAGCGCTTTTCTTCACAACGAAACATTACATGCGAAGAGATGATATAAATTAGTGTGGGGTTTTGTAAATAAGGTACAAATTAAATATATCAATAAAGTAAAGTAAATTTCACCCTAGAACAGGCCACGAAAGACCAGAAAGGGAGTAGAGGTATAGCTATACTCTTTCTTTAACATCGGCGCTACGTGGGGGTGAGTGGTCAACGCCACGCCCCGGCCGCTTTACTCACTCGGTAAAGACCCGTTACCCATTGTATGGGAGGCTGGGTGGGCCCCAGAGCCGGTCTGGACGGATGCGGAAAATCTCGCCCCATCGGGATTCGATCCCCGGACCGTCCAAAGTAAAAGTCATGAGGGGTTATTGATTTCTTAACAGAAATAACAAAAGCCAGCACACTCAAATAGAGATGAAATGCCCTAATGCAAGGTAATTATTTATAATCTTAATAGATAGTGCCTTTTATCATTCAGTGCTCGGTAAATTTATTTAATTTCACAGTCTTGCGCTGTGGAAGTGCTACAATGCATTTCGTAAACCCACTCTCACAATTCACATGATATACCCAGGTTTTACAGGCGCTGATCTGTGTGTTGACAAATTGTGATGTGTCAGTTAGCACGTGTAGCGACAGCAATTCCACCGCCCAGTTCCAGAACACCAATTTATTGTGATACAGTCACTGCATCCAGCAATGAGAAACATCTGTACGTAGAATCAAGTCTGCTGGGATGCGTAATTAGAGTCTTCAACCGCGGTGTCAATGACAACCTTGTTCTTCTGTGATGTGACACAGTGTCGTCAGGTAAACACATCCCGACATCCGACAGACGGCACTCCCTTCAACCCTAGGGTCAAACATGGCAAAATATCTTGGTCTGCTTCAAACTGAAGACACGCGCAATACGATCGTTCGAAACTCTGGGATGTATTTGACAATCGATAGAATGTTAACATTCCACAAAACATGAAAAATTGAGCAGCGGTCGTGTGAAAATGTCAAATCTGGAAGGGATCATGCGGTTTGGATTTATACATGTAATGCGATAATGTCACAAATATTCGCAGCAGCTTACATTTTGAGCTCATTAAAGAGTAATCAATTTATAATTTTACGTCCTACGGAACTAATAATATTGAGATTATGTAAAAACCGAATAATGAGTATTGGTATTACATTTGTTGAGCTCTCAAATGAACACATCCGCCATCCAGGATAATTCCCACAGCGGCCTTGGAACCTAAAGGATGTTGAGAAATCGTAAACAAAAGAAATTCACGCGTGTGATTTCATGAAGCTGCTTAGGACCACGAAACTAAAAGACATCCGACTGAACTCGGGACCGTCGTGGTCTAAAGTCAGGTTATGTGATTTTATTTTTCAGATTTAGTGGTTTAAATGGGATACTGTGGCGCAATTAGGGATCAACGCTAGGAAGGACTCTAGAGGTAAGATTTCCTAACGGACGATTTGCCTAGACCTTGGTCAGGTTAGCAGGCTGTGAGCTGATCCGCGAATCTGAAACGCAACGCAGCGCCAGATGACACGGTTCGTAGCGCAGAAAGTTTGTTTTTTTTTCCGGTACTGACAAAGGCAGGCAGCGGGCATATCGCTGTGGTGGACAGAAGGTAAGTAGCCTGAAGAATGACGGGTAAAGGCGAACAGCAAAGCACAGGCTGGCTTATCAGGCCAACTAGTATGAAGACACAAGATGGTGAGACTTCCCACGTCTACTTTAAACCTGACCCGCAATATGGATTATTCCTTTAAAATACATCACAGACATTGAAAAAATGAGCCACAAATATAAATTGCAAAGTTGTGGACATAATAAAAATGTTGTTTGTAATTTATAAAGCCGCTTCTTCTGTGCCTTACATAAAACGTGTTTTACAAAAAGGCGATGAAAGCAGAAATAATTTACTTTCCAAAACCGAATTTTAAAATCCATATTTCAAAGCAAGTGAGTTAAAGTTAAGTGCATTATACTGGTTATACGTTACTGCAGTCTAGGGTAATGTTTTGCAAACACAAATAGACTACAGACTGCCTCTAAAACATCCTGTTATTCTTCTCTTGTGTATTCATAAACCGAGACATGATCTGCTAAATTCTAACTCTGTCTTTCCGCTCCGCTCTTCAAATTCTGTGCACCCATCCAGTTTGCCCTATCACAATTACAAACTTACGCCCATTTCACCAACCACAAGGCCCGCGTTTGACCATCGTGCGCCTAACGAAAAAACATTGTACAGGACAAAAGTGTGTGCTTCTACTTAGTCTATGGGATCACGTGTTGTCAATTGTAAGTATAAACCACGCTAATAGCGCGTTGGAAAATTGGTCATTAAATTCAGACCAAGGCCAAAGAAAATTGGTTGTAGAATTCAGGCCAACACCGTGGAAAACTGGTTGTGAAATTCAGATCAAGGACGTGCCGAGGCTGACACTTCTCACAGCTTGAGCCCAAGTTCGACCCCAGGACGGTCCAGGACGATGTGTACGAAGCAGAACTGCAAGAGGGTTCTCTGGAAGTTGTTCGGTGTTCCCTCGTCATTGTCATTCCACCAGCGATCCGCACTCAATCACGCACTCATTCATTCAACCATCCATCTACATTCGGTGCTACACAATATTAGTAAATGCGATCGCTGCTAAACACTGGAACTCTACCCCCCCCCTCTACTACAACATATTAACGCATTGTTTTTACTATAATATTTACAATAGATAACTTCTGTGACAATTAAATTGACGCAGCTAAATTTTAAAAAATTACTGTGGTGGGAAGACTGGAAGAAGTTTACAGCCTCAATACACTAAAAACGCGAATTACTTATTGTAAAAACATCCAATTTCTAACATATTTATGCTACACGTTCAGCCATTACTGCCATCACCAGAGAGAATCTTCCCCAAGTACATACAAACACATATCTACGTGTTGTGTTTACCATAAAATTATCACGTATTTTCTCTCATACAAGAGTAGTATCACAAAGCTCTATTCGGTTTCAAGTACATAATTAAAATCATTGTGGGCCGGGTAGCTCAGTCGGTATAGCGACTGACTACGGGCTGTACGTTTTGGGATCGAATCCCGGTGGGGACGAGATTTTCCGCCCTTCCAGACCGGCCTTGGGGTCCACCCAGCCTCCTGTAAAATGGGTACCGGGTCTTTCCCGGCGGTAAAGTGCGGCCGGGGCGTGCTGCTGACCACTCACCCCCTTCTAGTGCCGCGGTCATGGAAGAGTAGAGCTATACCTCTACCCACCCTCTGGGGCAACACTTTACCTTTATCTTTTACTTAAAATCATTACAATCACCACGCTATGAAATGATCGTAATGTCAACACATTCCTTTACAATGACGGTGTAATGTCTGGAATCCGACTTGTCTGGCAAGTGACATGCGATGTATGGTCCAAATTGCTATTCCGCTACAGTCTGACTGCAAATTTCAGTAAGAATTTTAAAAATAAATTGTACTAACTAGGGTTTATAACAAAGCAAGATTTCATACATCCACTAGCATCAGTACTTTGGAAAATAATCCACGTGTAAATTCATGTTTCATAACACCAAAAGGAATGAAAACGCTAACATCATATCTATAAAATTAAAAATATATAATATCCTACATTACAAACACAGTCGATCAGAAAAAAAAATAGTTGTAATCGACGGGTTTTACTCAAATAATTTATATATCACAACGAGATGTACAAAACGAAGGTATGTCTAATATCCTAACCGTGTAGACACGAAACAACCACCAACCAAAGAGCTAACCGAGGGACGTCGACATGCCATTCCTGCGTTTAACCGCATCCCAGGGCTCAGTACAAGACACCGTAAACCATAACTGGAGATTGCGCTTACACTAACGAATTTCCTGTCGCGGTTGAGGACCTCGACGTGGACAAACTACAGTTATAAACACGAAGATTAACCTCATTACAGTTAAATATTCAGCACATGCCGCGTAGTAAACACACTCCGTCCCAATTAAAAAAAAAACCAATCAGTTAATGCTGTACAGTGAAATAGTTAATGCTGTACAGTGAAATAATCGCTGTTTGTTTTGATATTCATAAAAAACACATAAACAAATTGTATGGGCAGAATGTAGAATTGTTGAATGTTAAGGCTGGTGGTACATAAAGTAAACACTGGGCTTTAAAGGCCTAATCTTTCACACATCACTGTGCTTCGACATCAATTCAACTCATCATCCAGAGGTTCCGAACGCAAACAACAGCGCCCACCTGCCTTCAATGCATTGTAGAGCAACGCTGTATACAATAGGAGCAGTAAAGTTCAAGTATTTCCCTTGCAAAGCATTACGGCATATAGGAGAATGAGGGTATTCGTCCACTCATTTTTAACCTGGGCACTAGTTCGAGGTGAGTGGCCAGCTTAACGAACCGGACGTCTTACTTCCCGGGGGGGGGGAGTTGCCGCTACCCATTGATAAAAGGCTTCAGAATATGTCTGGACATTTGGAGGACAGAAACAAACCTTGTCCTCGAAGGTACGTACTACTATTCTAGTCACTAAGTCAACTGAGCTACCCCGACTCACAATAAATATTCTCTACGTACAGTACACTAACGGCAGTGTGGTATTCCAAAATTTCGGATTTATTTCCTTAGTTTATTTAAATGGACACCAGAATTATCATGTATTACCACTAACGCAATCCACACGTCGTATTAGAGAAGCAGATCAGATCAGCAGTATGTCACACAGCGTTTAATTAACCCTTTGGTGTCTAACGACCCCTATAGCGGTCATACCGCACCGCTAACCTCTAAACTTTGCATTTTATATATTTATTCAACAAATACAGGTACTGAATATTTTAAACACGGTATAAACTCTCCGTTTTTTCTCTTCAAAATGCAGTTTGTTTCATAATTCTAACGTATTTGGTTCCTGTTTTATTCACATTTTATATACAGAGTGTGCTAATATTTAAAAAAATTATTCCGGCGCCAAAAGGTTAAAAAGTCTCTCTAGGCCATCAGCAACCACGGATAGCCTAAACTTGCTTGTAAGCCGCTGGCACTCTTCGTTTAAATTGGTCTTTCAGTGCCTTTCATTAGAGAAGTAAATTAAGAAGACGAAGGGAGGGAACATGGAGGGCGAGACTTCACTACATTCGTAGTGGCGAGGTACCGAAATTCAAACATCTGTAATAGCAGACCGGGTTTTCGCGGTGTGCCTCAGTCACTGTAAGCAAATGACAATCTATCACGAGGTGGTCCACTACGACCTCCTACCGCATTCTCTACAAGAAATTAGACGCGCTGGCATAATTCGCGCGAAGCGCCTGTCAGCTTCGACACGTTTGTCTGTCCATCTATTCATCCATCCGTCTGTATCTCCTCGGTTCCCACACGACGGATTTGTGTCGAATTTAACACTGGGAACTTATGAAGATCTGCCGAGAAAACCCCAGATTTGGTTAAAGTCTGACAAAAAATTACGGTACTTTACATGAAGACATAATTATGTTTATATTGTTGACAGAATTACGAATATTTTTGTAACTCGACAACAATATACATGGAATCCATTGTTGCGTTCTCGTGGCAAATTTCAACAGCTTTAAATTGCCGACAGCGACATGCGTAGTTCAACCACACACAGAAGGCACTCTTGCTTTTTCCACGACAAAAGTGGTTACGCGAAAGCGCCCCAATATTGCTTTGCTAATTAACAACTTTATCACTCGTCACTGCAGCCTGAACTCATGACAGCATCGTTGAATGTATCAAAAAATAGCACCGAACTGTAGTATGAAGATTCAAGTCTTCTGTGATGTTATGTCGTGCAGATTATTTTGAAAGCAGTCCGGAAAATAACCAGTCACTTTGAATATCTTGAGAACCGGTCGCGTGGCCTTGATGTAACTAGGCAACCAATCAGAGGAGGCATTACTGTGCATCCGTAAACAGTCACTCTCCCATGGGGCTAGTCAGTCGGCAGTGAGACGCCGGTGATTGAGCTTGTATACTGTGTGACCGTCGCATTCACAAATCTCCTAATTTTCAATGGCGATTTTAGCTTTGGGAGAAACCAGAATTCGCAGGGATCCAAATCTGCGCTGTAAGGGGCTGACAGACCTGGGTGACGTGACGCTTTGCCAAAAAAAAAAAGCCTGCAAGACAGCTGTAGAACACGTAGGCGCATTGTCGTGATGAAGCTGATCTGCTCGCTCGGTCATTATGAATGCGACGGTCACACAACAAATAAGCTCAAACAACGGCGTCTCACTGCAGGATGACTAGCCCCACGGGAGTGTTCACGGACGCGCATTAAGCTCTCGTCTAACTAGGTGCCAAGTTACGTCAAGACCACGCGATCGGTTCTCGACATATTCAAATGGATGGATACTTTCCGGACAGCCCTCTTAAATATTTACCAGAGTCTCGTAGCCTAATCTTCTGGGGTTGCAGCAGTTTTAAAGGCATTACTACCCTTCGAAACGTTGGTAACAATTTACCAATCCACACAGTGTAAGACACCAGAAGACTACAACGATCAGCAATTCCGCAACCTGTAGGTCACATACCGCATGAAACCATAGTATGTGAAACACACGTAAAGTGTCTGGTGCTGTTAACTAGGAAGAATGTTTAAAAGTTCAAAACTCAGTTACAAAATAACGTTTGCGTAAGCGGTAACGACTTCACATCAAACACATATCAGTTGAATCAAAACGTACAGAAATCTGCTGCGTCCCATTACATTATTCTTTCTCAGTACGCAGCCTTTATATGAGATTTTATAAGCAATAAAATTGAAAAACATTCCCTCAATCACACCACCCATATTTACCTATACTGAAATATCCCTCCAAGTCTTACTAACATTTTTAAAATATTGACTTTCATTTTCCCTTGATAAACTTTCATTTTCGCTTGTTAATATTTTATCCTGTACTTGTGACCTTTTAGATCCTAGCGGTTAAAAGGTGCAATATTCAAAAATTCCACCTTCAACTCACATTATGCATTTGTGTTTTATATTATTACCAAAAGAAGCATAATTTTCCCATTGAAGCATTAAATGATCGGTTTTTTACAGCAGTGACGGAGTGCGTTTACTGTTCGGTACGCGCCGAATCTTTAAATATAATTCAGGTAGGTTTCATACTTTAAATGGTTAATCTTCCTACACCCAGCGGTAATAAAGTGAGGACATAAAGTTACAGGTACACTGCAGTTACGAGTGGAAAATCTGTTATTTCTAGCTCAAGTATAAAAGCTGCAATTAAAAGCCCATTCAACTACGGAACGAACGTACGGTAATATGGGTCTCCAGTCGATGGGACTAACACAGCAGAGATATCGACATTAGACAGCACGCGACTTGTGCAAGAAGCATGCGTGTTGGAGGGAGGGGCAGGGGGGGGGCAGGGGACAGCAGGACAATCTGCCCAACGCTGTGGATAATGTGAAGTCCATACCGCTGTAACTTCTCGAACTGTACATTCTCTTCAGATTGATCGTAACTTAACCAGCTAAGCTCTCTACACAACATTCACGTCAACACACTCAACTCTGGCTATGAATCCTGAATAATAAATCTGTCCCGTTACAAGCCTGGAGTGGCCCAGAGGGTTCCAAGAACTTAAGGTTCCCACATTACATGACAACAGCACAGGATGGTGGTAAGGTTGTCAGCCTTACGCACCGGCCGCCTTTACCCTCCAGGATACGCTCCTGGTATTCATTTCTGTTAGAGGCTGAGACGACCCCTGGGCCATAGTACGATTGGAAGGATTATGTCAATTAAAAATTCCAATGATACCACCTGGAATCGAACCAGTGACCTTCCGATTTGTAGAATCGCACCTTAACCTCTGTGCCACCGCGATCCCTGAATGCTGAATAATTCTGGAATATTTTACCGGCTTCCCTTTAGGCCCATAACGTTCCACAAAATCGCAATCTTCTCAAGTTACGGACGATCGCCAAAACACTTATATAGTGTAAAGTAACAAGGGCTTACGTTACAAATACGAGAGATATGGTTACAGACATCACAGAATCAGGAATTAAAATAAATAAATAAAGAAGCGTTATACTATATTCCAGTTCAGGAACGGAAATTATAGATCCTTTGTATCAATAAGAGGACTGTTAATGTGTTATGTTTGTGATTAAAACACACAGTCGCAGCATTTAAACGTCCGCGGTTTACATCAGTCACTTCACACAAATTACAATACACTGAATTATTCAAAACATATTTCGCTGAGAGAGAAAGAGAGAGAGAGAGAGGAATGTATTTAACGACGTTGCCAATTCCTGGCATTATACAGCGAAGACAATTCAGTAATTGCTCAACACTTATTAATTAATTAATAAGTAAGGAACAATGATGAAATAAAACTTCCAGAATAAAACTGAAACACTCTACCAAAGAACTACCTCCGCTGCAAATCCCTCACAGACCGAACCAGGATCAAACCCGGGCATCCGGGACGATAGGCCGACCCCAGCCATGACAATATATAACGTTTTGAAAAGATTCCGGATCAATTACGTTTATAAATTTAACGACACTCGAGCCGTGTCATGTTTCGGGCGGCTAGACGCCGACCTCTCGCAGCGGAGACGGGCGTTCTATACCATTCGGGTCAAATGGGGAACGAAGTGGCAGTGGGGGGACGTTCTTCCTCCAGCACTTCGGTTCTCCACTATCAGTATCATTCCGCCGATCCTCCATACTCATTCAATTGTCATCGACACTAAAGAACCTCATCAACTGACAGCGCTGTTCACACCGACAAAAATAATCACGCGTCGTTAAAAATCATATATAAATGCATATTCTATCTTACTGGCAAAATGGAAGATCTCGTGTTTTAGGAATGCCTGAGTTATTACACTAAATCGCGACAGCAAATGTCCTGCTCAATGCGCAGTGTTATCAGTCTATCTCAGCATGAGCGAAACTGGGCTAAAAACGTTGGGGAGAGGGTGTGGGCCAAATTGACCATGGGTATTAGAAACTGTAATTTATGAAGCAGTCAGGTTTTTAAAAGGGGAAAGATTGGTTTGAACTAGTCCCCCAGTTTCGCTTCACCTATTTTATTTTGCTATCTTCAAATCATTAGCCAAAAAAAAGAACTATTCTTATGTAGCACATATATTGAAAGGGCTTTTGCCTCTTCTTACGCCCTCCCCCCCCCCCCTCCCAAATCCAAGTCAAACCTAACAATGTTATAATGATTAGTGGGAAGGAATATGAAAGAACGCGGTCTTGATCTAGTCATTATCACGAATTTGCGGGGAGTGACTTTGAAAAACAACGAAAACTCTGCGCTCAGACCGAGACTCAAACCGACCGTCTAGCAGATAAAAGTACAGAGTGTAATTGTAAATATGGGCCAACTACTTGCACTGTTTTATGTTATTAAAATATTTATTTACATAAAATAATTTAAAACATAAGACTTCGTTTAAAATTTCTAAATCTCCTACATGT
>Ga0123357_10012079_pt1 | contig 11122 bp, 5 predicted proteins | sample TergutEmb28metaG_FD_89873 | JGI IMG/M metagenome (GOLD analysis project Ga0123357, IMG submission 89873) | Embiratermes neotenicus P4 segment gut microbial communities from Petit-Saut dam, French Guiana - Emb289 P4 | ecosystem: Host-associated > Arthropoda: Insects > Digestive system > Gut ... | reverse complement strand
GTGTGATGATACTATCACCTATAGGTGTGATGATACCAGAGGCTGTGTAATGCAATTTTGACCTCCTGAAGATGAGCACATGTGCTCGAAACATGTAGAGACATGAAATAAACTTATTGTAAAACAAAAATTGTGTGCATCAAGTTGGTTAATTACTGAGATAAAAACACCAATTGCGTTTCTGCACCTCCGTTTGCTTGACAAGACCATAACTTCAATAAAACAGATGACATGAAAATGAAATTTCATCAATTATAAATAAGAGTTAAAATTATCATATAATTATCCAAACACCCTTAAAAACAAACAAAAAAGAATATATCGAAATAGGCACTGAGAAACAGGCGCTGTTAAGGAATTAATTTTTTTAAGTAGGGAAATGGTTACCTCAGCTACATAAAGAGCAGTGACAACAGAAAAACCACGAGGCCAACAAAACGTTTTACCCTACCAAGGATGCTCTCCTCCCCTAGATGTTGAAATTTCAGTAGAAGAATGAAAGGAAAACTGTGAATTTAATCGTAACTCGAGGTTAAAACTGATTCAAATGATCTCTTCACAATATTCTTGTTAAGAGAAACCAGCAACGTCGGGTTATTATATGTCCTGTTCAAGAAGACACTTCGTCTACTTAGACATAGACGTTTATGAACTTTACAAAGGCGACAAGGAATTTCTGATTTTATGAAAATTAATGACTGCTTCGAAGAAATGGACTCAAAATTAAACAAACATTTTCATGTGAGTCTATTCCTGTCTGTCTGGCGTAGTTCAGAAAATAATTTATTTTAAAAAGAACTACAGAGATTCAAGGTTACACAAAACCAAATAGAATGACACAGGGAGGTCTAGAAATGGGGTTTGGCACAATCAAGAGACCGACTGGGCAATGCCATGACCAAGTTACTTAGTCGGCGGTCTGTCACAGCAGAAGTTTGATTTCATACCAGTCCGTGTGAAACTTTTGGTGGAAAAATGGAACTGAACAGGTTGTTGCCTATCATTTCGGGTTCCTTAATGTCATTTCACCAAATTTTCATGCTCAGTAATTATCAACATCATAACAACGTAGCAAATATTGACATCTTCATGTAACACCTGAAGTAATCCGAAGAAGCTTTAAGAACTTTTTTTTATCATTTCACCATGCATTCTGTAGGCTAATTAATTACACACACCAGCACATGCACATATATATATATTATTTAAGAAGTCTAAAATTTGCATCAAAACATTTAAAACGCTCCTACATGTTTCGATCACACGATCGTCCTCAGGGAGCATATATTATTCCTTGCTAAAGTTATAATTTAAAACATTCAATGAATTACTTCGTTATGTTAACTTTGGTACTGTGGCGGCATGTCGTGTTTTTGTGTGTGAGTCCTACGCTGTTTAGAATGAGCCTGGTTATGGTTGTGCGTCGTGTGCTGTGCAGCGTGAGATCAGACACATGCTGCACAGCATAAGACGCACAACCATAATCAGGCTCATTCTAAACAGCGTAGGACTCACACACAAAAACACGACATGCCGCCACAGTAACAAAGTTGACATAAAGAAGTAATTTACTGAATGTTTTAAATGATAACTTTAGCAAGGAACAATATATACTCCCTGAGGATGATCGTGTGATCGAAATATGTAGGAGCGTTTTAAAGGTTTTAATGTAAAGTTTAGACTTCCTAAATAATATGTATGTGCTTGTGTTGGTGTCTGTAATTAAATAGACTTTAAGCTCACTTGCATTCAAAAACAACTATGCAGTAATATGAGATTTATATACTTGGAGATGAAGAAATTCTAGCATAACTTTGTTTGCCACTATTCGAGAAAGTCTGAGAAAAACTAAGGCAAACGAAGTGGATTTAAGTCATTTTAACATTTAAGCTTGCTTGAGGTGCCGATGAGAATACGATCATATCACTTCTGGCTGTTCGTAAGTCGATGAGGAATGAAAAGAAGCTTGTGGGTGTGGGAGCTTTGAGGAGCAGGTGGACAGCTGCTGTGTTACTGCTTCTGTGGGTGGCACAAGATACACGTTGTGTCCCATGGGGAGGTGCCATAAACCAGTAGCTTATCTCTGATAGACAGGACCCTGGTTAGTAGTATTTTCTGAGACGTGATGCATGAGAAAGCATTGGAGTTAGAATGCTTTGTACGTACATTACGCTTGTACTGAGACTATCTTCTTTCTTGTCTATAAAACTTTCAAATGGCTGTACACTCAGTTTGAATATTAGTCTATTATCTTTTATATACACATATATATGCAATATTTATATTAATTCATTTTTGTTACTGCTTACATAGGCAAAAAAGTACAGTTTTGCTGAAATTAATTTAAGTGAATAAATTTGTTGTCGATTGTTACGTAAAGCAACCTAAATAAAAAATTAATTAATTCCGTAAATCGAACTCTTTAATTAAAAAGTTCTTTCAGTCAATTATTATTCGAACTGCTGCCAAGAAGTCAGAACGGGCCCGAAAAGTTCCACAAGAGGTCATATCGACACAGGTTTCTTGGTTTTCCTCTGTCTCCAGACAAATTCTGAGATTATCCCAAATTGTCAAGTTGCTATTACATGTTCTTCGCTCAGGATAGGGTGAGGTGGCGGGCTGCTACGAATGCGGTAATGAATCTCAAAGTTCCATAAAATGCGGGGAATTTTTTGACTAGCTGAGGGCCTTTTAGATTCTAATTTAATACTGTCTCATGACGTTATTTACAGAATATTTTAATATAAGCCGTCCCCTTGAAGTTAAACAAAATTAAAATCTTGCTATAAATGCCATCAAATTATTTTACCAAATGATGCCCTATACCATTGATAGTAAAGTAACCTTCCGCTGTGCCAACTTCAAGCCACTATTTCGTATCAATATAAAGTCACCATCATTACAACAATCGTAAAAGAAGGACAAGCGGGCGAAGCCTGGTAAACTTCTAAGAGAATGGAACTATTTCTCTCTAACCTCTCTTTCTCATGTAATATGTCTCCAACTTATCCTAAATGTCGAGGCAAAGTCATACACCTAAACATCGGGGCGCACTTGTTCCTGTTTGCAAATTGGAGACGCCAGAGTATACAGGAAACCAGATGTCCGTGCATGGAGGTGTCTTTTGAACGACAAATTATCTTACAGCCCTATCGCCTCCCACATGTTACAACTACTGGATATACGGCCTATTTATATGTAAATATATAGAACCAAAAAAAAAACAGGTTAGCTGCAAAGGATCTACACGTACTTTAAACAGTCTTGAGAGAAAACGTAAGTATAAATACAACACAGATTAGCCCAGACCGTCGCTACTTCAGTCAATAAAAACAGGCTTAAAGATTTGGTTTAAAGACATGAAGACAATAAGCTTAATTTAAAGTAAACGATTTATAGGATTGAGCTGGCTAATCCTTCCTTGTAGTTTTAAAAGGAGCTGAAATTTAAAGATTTATGTGCAAAGAGAAAAGCGTGAGAGTGCTGTATTATAGAACAAAATTGCACAAATTATGGGAGCTGAAGAAACAGTCTACAAATTTTCATAAAAGTTATGTGTGCCATCACATAACAAATATCCAAGCTGCCTAAATATAGGCAAAATAAGCTGTGTGGGTAAGTAAATGTATTGACGGACCGGTGTCTCGCAAGGACCAGCGCTTTTCCGAAAGAGTTACTGGTCTGTGCTGCCACCTGGACACAACAATGTAAACTACTGCATGTGTATCAAAAGAAGCCTGGTGTTTTCGTGTGGTTACGAGGATAGACGGAGAAGTTTAATAAATTATGTTTTTGTCACCGTCATGCCAATAAATTTGTACATTACTCCTAAGGTTTACGTGTATTGAAATTATGAAATGAAGAATTCCATTAAACTGAACTGAAATATGCTACTGGATGACGCAATATATTGCACATATTAACCACTGTGCATTATTCGTGGTAACAGGAATGACATCTTAAGTTGTCATACATTAATGCTGTCACATTTGGACTCCCGAGGGAAGCCACATGAGGACATAAGTGGTCCACGCATGCCTTATTATTGTTTATGAATTGGACGTGGTCTTTTGCATGCTTTGTATTCGGAATTTACTATTATCATTCACACACGCTTTATGTGTTATCTAACAAAGGCATAGAGAAATAAATTATTTGATCAAATAGCATTTGAACGAAATATAATAACTTAACCACGAGTACGGTAATTTTTATTTTAATCTAAATTACATGTTTACCTATTTTGTGAATCCTGAACACTGGAAGATTATTTATAGATATCGTCTAGAAAGAGTTTTTTGCCATCATATCAATCGTTTGGATAACATTTTGGACTGAGAAGTACAATCATATGCCAAATTACGTGCTGAAGTTTCTTTCGCCATCTACTTCACGTTTCTAAGCCTTCCTAAGTTTCTCTAACTAACTGCGTCCATTAAACTATGAGGATGAAGTCAACACCTGTAACAGCAGAATGTCAACAGTGCCAATATTAAAGCCGACCACTGGAACACGTTCTCAGTCAGTACCTTTCATATATAGTGATCCCGTTACAGGCCCGGTGTGGTCCAGAGGGTGGGTAGAGGTATAGCTCTACTCTTCCATAACCGCGGCACTAGAAGGGAGTGAGTGGTCAGCAGCACGCCCCGGCCGCACTTTACACCCGGGAAAGACCCGGTACCCATTTTACAGGAGGCTGAGTGGGCCCCAGGGCCAGTCTGGACGGGCGGAAAATCTCATCCCCACCGGGATTTGATCCCGGACCGTCCAGTATGTAGTCAGTCGCTATACCGACTGCGCTACCCGGCCAACCAGTACCTTTCATCCAATTCTAAATATCCATTTTCCTGAAAACGTTTACTCTTATCCACACATATCCTCATTGGTCTCCCAAAAAATCCTCTTCGTAGAAGCACCTCCCTAAAAGAGGATAGGAATTTTTGGTGACAAAGTGGTATTGGACAAGTCTCTCTCAGGGTTCTCGGTTTATACCGTTAGATTTATTCCACCAATTCTCCATATTTTCCACATATTTCTTGCAGCTAACATCACTACATTTTACTCTCAACATTTGACAGAGTCGTTATACAGAAAAGTTTTATACCTCTGTTTTTCAAGGCTTCAATTCCTGAAGTGCGAAATTGCATATTCCTTATTTGCCCTACCTTAGAATACGCCTACTTCTTTAACCGGCGATGTTCGTGCTTACCTCAATACAAGGAGAATTTTGTGTATCAGTTAAGTATAAATTTATCATACCAGAGTACAGAATACAGAATATTGTATTTGTGTCATATAACTGCAGGTATGAATAATATCACTGTAACCAAACCTATTGACGTGCAGAAACGTTATTAGTAGTTGAATAAATTATGGATAAATGTCAGTTGTTTCACAGGTAATATCAAGTGCTTCAACTATTACACTTAGTGAAAACCACTTTTAAATAAAGCCTACGAATCTTCATGTTTGTACTGTACATCAATGACGATTAAAACACCTTAATATCCAACAGACGCACAAATATATAATTCGTAGATACAATTAGAATCATTATAAAATATTTAAAAATATTTAAAATTGCTCCAACATATTTCCGATCACAAGGGATCCATCATCAGGGAGATATATACAGTGCCTGGCTAAAATTGCAGTAATGGTTCTATGATGCCTGTTGATATGGACGTAGTCTAGAAGGCAGTGCCTCTCTAGACTGTGCAGTACACACACACAGTGCCTCTCAGGACTGTGCAGTACACACAAACACACACACACACACACACACCACCGGTAAATATGTAGCCATAACACCGACTACGTCCATATCAACGGACATGATAGAACCTTTACTGTAATTTTAGCTAAGTACTGTATAAAACTCCGTGATGATTGATCCGTTGTGATCCGAAACATGTTGGAGCAATTTTAAATATTTTTAAACATTTTATAATAATTCTAATTGTGTCTACGAATTATATATTTGTGCATCTGTTGGATAATAAAGTATTTTAAAAGCCTGCGAGTGTTGCATTTGTTGTGACCAGAACAGTATCCTAACATAGTGTGAGTTCATGAAAGAGGTTTAGGTGCCTCTGTTGTTAATTTAAATTAGTTACATGTCTGAGCCGAGCACTATACGTTGTATATTTAACAAAATCGAATAAGAATAAAAAAAACATAGCAATAATAAAACATAATCTTTAACCATCCATTTCGTTTTGTTGTTACAATTCAAGAATGACAAAGCTGGATGTCACTGACACGTTATGAACCTTTTAATGTCAGTACAGCCTCTAGTTTTAATATATTATCAAGCACTGGGTACCCTCGCTTAGCTTTGAATGTTTGCGTTTGTCTTGCTGTTGGATGGAAAAGACTTCCATAGATAAAATTGAATATTAATAGGTGAAGGAAGGCATTCTAACGTCCGAGCATGGAGGTCCGCTGCAGGTGATCGTGTGGATAACAGCTACAACATGCGTGCCAAAATGGCATATGGCAGCCTTTCTCAGGTTATATAGGTTACTTTTATACGAAATTCCTTAATTTCATGAAGAGAAATTAGCCTACTTTAATATCGCGTTTATAGGGGTTTTCTTCTTACAATATTTCGACAAATTGATGGATTTTAATCCAACGTGTCTGGATATCGTGTCAACAGAGACCGCTTCTAGGAGAGTGTGTCAGATGCCGGACGCCCATAGGCCAAATACACAAGTGTTAATGTTAATACGTTAGTAAAATAGAGAAATAATTTTTTAAAATAGTACTAATGTTGAGATAATATAAAATAGCCACTTAGAAAAAATACGCTAGCTCTTCTTCCAGATTTAGGTTTTTCTTGAAACTAAAACTATTGTCTTTAGGCCTGTGAAGTGATGCAAGAAGGCAGCTGAAGTATATGTTTAAATCTGTTAACAAAGCCTGTATGATACATCGTTCTGTACCTTATGAATTTACAAGTGTTTTTACACATACATTATTCTAAAGGAAATCTTAAGTTGATATTCCTTCTTCCACCTGACACGTACATTGTAATGTGCAGCCTAACTTCTTAAAACAGTTAATATCATAATTATTCACTTATATATTTCAAGAAATATGTTGATGTATTTGTAAGAAAGTTTCGTAATTTATGCTCACTAATTCTCATTTCTCCCTTGAATATAAGCCTATGAATTCTAAATAAAGTAGGCAGCATTTAGGATATTGTATAGGAAGTTAACATTTCAAAGTATACATAAGGAATTATTTCGTCCTAACAACTAAACCCGAATATTTATTTCTTATATCTTTGTCACCCTGATCCTTTAAATAACTAATTACTAGAAGCAAATCAGACGAATTTAAAACTGTTGTCGAGTTAATGTCGATAGAGATGAAACCAACTGTCTTTAGATGGTGTATGTGATAATACATTAGTAGAACAAATGTTTAAACGCAACTAACAGACTATATGTGTGGGGCGGGGGCCGTTTTAAGGCAAATTAGTGCCATTAGACATTTATACCCTTATAAAATTATATTTCAAAGCCGACTTTTATAAAATATTTGTACAGATAACTCATAAAAGATTATAAAATGTGAATAAAACTAAAAAATAATTATCACATTGCATGAATGATTGAGGGAAAGGTTTTATTCATTTTTCACGTTGTCATCTAGGTAGTAACATAAAATTACTGAACTCTTAACTGAAGAATAAAATCCAACTAGATGCCACTTATTACTTTACTATACTTATGTTAGGCTCAACATGTTTCGGGCACCATTATGCCATCATCAGGAGCTCACGACGATAGCGTTGGTTACCACATAGACCGTCTGGTTCTCGAGTTGCTGCTGCTGCAGCAACTCGAGAACCAGACGGTCTATGTGGTAACCAACGCTATCGTCGTGAGCTCCTGATGATGGGCATAATGGTGTCCGAAACATGTTGACCTTAACATAAGCATAGTAAAGTAATAAGTGGCATCTAGTTGGATTTTATTCTTCAGTTATCGAGATGATGCACGGTCCAATACACATCAAATTTACTAAACGTTTCTTCGGAACTGATGAAGGCCTACTAATGTTTTATTTAGTTACATACGCCTTGTTTTTGAAGTTACCAATACTCCCACGCCTTCGAAATTTCATGTTTCCGTCACATGAATCAATTAATTATCCCACTTGGCATTTGAATAAGAAGTGATGAGTTGGGGGAAAGAGAATGGCGTCTATATACAGGGCCTTCATAAAGAGTTGTAATTTTGATGGGAAGAAAAACAAAGCCCCATTTGCCTTACTTAATATTCATATATTACAAAAAGAATTTTCTCAGGAACTAAATGGAAAAATGAGAATGTGTCTTCTTTTAATCATAATGTCGATTTATATTCGTAGTTTTGCGAAAAGACTTACTGAACAACTGCATGCCTTCACAGAAATTTTGATTTAATATCTCCCCGTTTTCACATCTTCCTTTACTGAATTCTTCCTCTGTTTACCTCATTACCATAAATGCATGCAAATTGAAACAATTTTTAATGTCACCCAATGCCTTTTAACACATAAAAACAAAAAAAAAAGAACCTGGCAACTGAAGATGAAAGAGACTAAGAAACAAATTGAGAAATAATTGACTTTCTAATCAAAGAGACTTTACATGATGACATTCCGTAGTCACTCAAATAGTCAGTTCGTTAGAACACGACAATTACGTATGTAATTTCTTCTTTTATCAAATTTAACCAGTATTATAATTAGCCTCTATATTATCTTTATTGGCAAAGTGCTTTTTTCACTTGTCGCGATGAATTTTGTTTTTTTTTTGAAAGGAAAAAAAATTGACTCTGAGAAAACTTATTTGGTTATGACGAGTCATAAAAATGTTCTTTCGCAATTTATTTTCCGTGTATTATATTATTTTAACTCAGAAAGTAACGCCTAATAAATCTGAATTTTACGTTATGCGAAGGACTAGTGTAATCTAAGAAGTACGGCCACATTTTAAATGTAACAATAAGTACATTTGTTTAAAACTAAAGACATTGCACCCATTAGCTGAATTATTACTATGAATCTCTATTAATCTTGAGGATTTATAAACAACTTCATGAATCCTGATTAAACATCAACACACTGCCTACATTTTTAATGTACTTTTAAAATTTTTTTAGTAAAACAACAATTTTTCCCTTTGTCATGATCAGAGGTCTTAAATATTCCTAAGCCTACATATGCGTCACTATATAATGGCATGAAAGTGACTTTATTTTCTTTCTGATATGCTGACAACAATGGCAATAATATTTCACACGAATAATTTAGCTTGAAGTTTGGTTTTGTCACTGATATGTTACTGATATGTTACTGATATGTTACTGATATGTTACTGATATGTTACTGATATTCCAAGTCATATGGTATATTAAAATACGTCGACTACTAAATGGTTACCGACTTTAAAATACGGAAATTCCCTCCATAGTTTAGTTAGCTTTGAACTTGACAGCATTGATGTATAACATTAATAATTTTCAGAGTCAGTATATAAATTTGTGACCAAAATCTGTCGGATTTTGTAAAATCGCGATTTAATCTTGTTACTAAATGATGGCCTCTGTTTTAATTAGAGTAAAGGTAAAGTTATTCCTGTAACATAACATACGAGCACAGAAACAGCGACAGAGTAGTTGTATAGCTGTACTCATTCTTAAACTTCGCTCAAGGTGGGTGTTGTTATTTAACGCCACGACCGAATCACATTGCCTCTGGGACAGGAACCCGGTAACTTTGTTTTATTAAATTTCACACAAATGTTCCAGCAGTTCATAAATTACATATTTCGTCAGGCATATTTATAAGTAAAGAATGAGGATAATTTGAAAAAAAAATAACACATTCATACGTTTTATCTAACAGTGAACATGTAAATGACTATCAAATGTAACTCGCAAATTGCTGTGACAGGGGTCAGTACTGAAGTACACAAAGGCCCTGTTCAACCTGAAACTCAGTTCGTGCTTACACCCGCTACTGGCCTGAACAACTGCATACAGTAATAAAACAAAAGATAATAAGCACAGGCAATATGTTCAATCCCCACATAGCACGCCCCAGAAGTCAGTACCATGTTTCGAAACTTTATAACTCTAGTCAAGCTTTCAAAGCCAAGTAGTCGCTATGTAAACCAGTTGTTGTTAAATTAGGTTTCTGAATTTTATCCATAGAGTACCTTTATATTTGTGTGTTTTTGGCGCGACAGCCCCCCTGTGGACCGAGGCCTCCTCATTCACGAGGTTTCTAGATTACACACAACGACGCACCACAGTCGGTAGGAATCCTCAGGACGAGTGATCAGCCCGTCGCAGAGACCTCTACCTGACAACACACAATAATCACAATAGACAAACGTTCATGCCCGCGGTGGGATTTGAACCTACAATCTCAGCAGGCGAGCGGCCCCAGACCTACGCCTAAGACCGCGCGGCTACTGGGTCCTGCGTACCTTTATGAGGTTTATGTAATTCATAGGGATAAGCGGGGATAATTTCCCCTAAAATATTATTATTAATTTTTTTAATGGAGAGGCTTCAGTACATTGTGCCTTTTAGGTGCTTTCGCAAAATTGCGAATTGACTTCTAGATTCGTCATTACTGCCTGTCCGTCCGTCCGTCCGCGTGGAACAACTCAGCTCTCAGTGGACACATTTTCATGAAATTTGATAACTGTTTATTTTTCGGAAATCTGTCGAGAAATTCGTCCTTTATTAAAATAGGACAAGAATAATGGATATTTTACATGAAGATCGAAATACATTTTTATCATAACTTGCTCACTTCTTCTTAGAATACGAAATGTTAGAGACAAACGTTATTGAGGAAATCAAACTTACTCACTTACTTACTTACTTACTTACTCCATGGTGCAGAATCCTTCTTGAGAAGCTAACTTGTTTGCAGCTAGTGAAGAAATTCCCCGCATTTCACGGAACCCGAAAGTTCATTACCGCACTCACAAGCGTCCGCCAACTTTCTCTATCCTGGGCCAGCCCAATCCAGTCCATATACCCACATCCCACCTCCTGGAGATCCATCCTAATATTATCCACCCATCTACGCCTAGGTCTCCCCAGTG
>Ga0123357_10012078_pt1 | contig 11122 bp, 6 predicted proteins | sample TergutEmb28metaG_FD_89873 | JGI IMG/M metagenome (GOLD analysis project Ga0123357, IMG submission 89873) | Embiratermes neotenicus P4 segment gut microbial communities from Petit-Saut dam, French Guiana - Emb289 P4 | ecosystem: Host-associated > Arthropoda: Insects > Digestive system > Gut ... | reverse complement strand
GAAACATGTTGAGCCTAACATAAGCATAATAAAGTAATAAGTGACATCTAGTTGGATTTTATTCTTCATTTATCAAGATGATGCGTGAACCAATACACATCTAAATTTTAAAGACTAGAAGTAATATTTTTATATAAGGAATCAGTCCGTACCGCGCTGTAAACACTTTCCACTACGGTTATAAAAACTAATAAGATAAGGACGTATAAAACAAAAGTCGCTGTAAGTTCTGAGATCCGCAAAAAACACTCAACGAATGTGAGCAGCATGTAGAATAATTGAATATTAAACCTGGTGGTACGTAAAGAAACAGCTAGACTTTACAATGTTAATTTATTTTTCACTTTTATCTAATTCGAGTAAACTTTACACGAGGAGACCAATTTTCACATAAGCTTAAAATATGGGAGAATAATTTTGAATATTTTTTAGATCCAGAAAATTTATGTGGTTTGGGTTAAGTATTTGATATAAGCGTCGAATGGTGACAAATTTTGGATGTGATTCAAGAAAACAGCGGAAAAGTGGTCTGTTGAATAGCTCATATTCAAAGTTGAGCCTCGCAGCCTGTTGATTTCACGTTTTCTACTTAGCAAGTATATCACATTTGTTTTGTGTAGACGCATGCACTTTCTTTTCTGAATTTTGAATCATACACTTTATTTGCATTTCGTGTTTCTGCATATTCCATGTTCATAGTAACATATCGCACAACGCAGAAGGGATCTACCTGCTTAAAATTAATCCTGTATGTATAAAGACTTCATTCATAAATGGTTAAACCGGATATTTTACTTAGAAATGTAGTAAAATATATCGTCGATTAGTAATTCTGAAATATAATAAGTAATATGTATGGTGGCACAACCATTTTTTTTTAAACTCCGACGCCAGATGGAGGGGCGTGTATATCTCTACGCTCCCAACTGCTTAACTGCTAGAGAAACAGTCCGTTTTGCATTACAATTTCCTATCACCGCGAAGCCCACTTTTCGAACCGAGGTTTCTTCAAATAAGATTTGTGGAATAAAACGTGGAACTGGGACAGGTTTTTCTCCAAGTACTCCAGTTTCCCTTTGTCAGTAATATTTTTTCCACTAATACCCCGTACACATTTAATCATCTTTCACATACGCTATGGTACAATCCTAAGTAATGAAAACGACATTGAATAAAACGTTCAACATTTTGTATTTTCCTTATTTCAGTATCTTTTTTTAAGTAACTGCTTTTACATCGTCGAATAACGCACAGATTGATAAATAATGAAGTGAGTGATTAGTGCAAGGGAGTCTTCGACTTATACTTTCTGAGGTGTGCCATCCCCGTTGTGTGTTTAAACTATATGGTGAGGTAAATTCAGTCAAAAACGCAAGTATAAATATATGGCTAAATGATGGTGTTTATTAGCAAGAAAGTTGTAGAAACCTAAAGTTGGCCGCTATAGGCCGAAACATGTAGATTTTTTCCATTGCTAACAATCACCATGATTAAAGCCATGTATTTATAGTTGTGTTTTCGACTGAATTTACCTCACCGTATATTTCGAGTTATACATTCAAATTTAATCTCGGTATTCTCCCAGAAATAATAAGCAAAAATCCCACAATAAGTTAAGCACATTACGTATGACGTAATATTGAGGCCTTTTAGTACATTGTTGTCGTCAACAATCCATAAGTATTACATATTCTGAATGGGTATTTGTAGCCTTAGGTATTCAGCGTGTAAGGCACATGTGCCATAATTTCATGTATGGTCTGTCCTGCTATACTCTATTTTTCCACATTATCTCATAAAAGACAAGATTTGCGAAAAAATGTTATTGAACATAAAATGTATGTTTTATGTTCCCTACATAATATGTCTGAAAAATTTCTCATGTTAAGAAGAACTGAGCGAGATATTATCATAAATGTACATAGGTCTTCAGATGAAGTATTCGCTATTGTTGTCATATTTTAATACAACTTTCATTTTCTCACCAGATTCTCGAAAAATACTTAAAGGCAAATGTCACGAGAATCCGTTCAGTGATTTCCGAGCTGTTCCATGCAGACAGAAGGGCGGACGGACGGACAGACGAAAATGGCGAAACTATATTTGCTTTTCCGAATTTTGTGAAAACTTCTAAAACACCCGTTTCGATATTTTAACTCGGGACCGCCTGATTACCAAGGAGTGTGTCAACTCGAGGGCATTGTTCGTTTAATTAAAAGGGCTGGCAAGAATCGGAATTCGAGCCAGTCGCTTTTGAGGTACACACAGGCACTATTGTAAGGGTAACATTTGTCAGCATAGAGAACACATAGACAGAGAAGAGCACTGGGCACAGCAAGGGGCTTCAGAAAAGAAAGGTTCAAAAATAACCGTATTTTGGAAACTCCCTACGTATTGAGCAATTATTTCGCGGGGTTTACCCTTCCTGTAAAAAAACGACAATTTGTTACCAGCTTTTAGATTTATTGGAAACATATTTCTTCTGTATTTCTGTGTAAAGGCTTTTGGCGAAAAATCAAAGCCTTTATGTATACGGATTCGTGCAACAAATAACTGTATCCGTTACTGAAAGAAATAACTGTAAGTTCGTGAACCTACTTTACAATGGTTATTATGTTACCTTCTACAGCACCACATTTAGATCTAGTACGACTGGATAACGCGTTGAAAGACTAGATAATATCAATACGAATATACGTAATATAAAATCGATTCTCCGATAACCGATATTTTCAGTATGATCCGGGGCTTTGCACTAAGGTGCACGTGACATATTTTTATATGTGTACATATAAAATCATTAATTGGAAAGATAAATTTATCCTTACGATTTACGCACAAAACATAAAAATTTATCTGAGTAGGAATAAAGTTTTACGCAGTTTTCAATCTCGGAAATGGATACAGGTTTGTTTCATTCTCATGATACGTCTCCCTTAATCTGTAGAATTCCTCTCAGTTTCCAGCTGATATGGTATAGTTAGATGAAAACAACAGGTATGTATTTGATTGTGAAGCCAAAATCCCAGAACATACGAACAATCCAAACATCTTTATCCAGGCTATGGCCATTTAATTTATAAGCTGCTTCATTACTAATTTACGATATTGAAGAGGGTGTGTTAACATAAACTGAACCACCAATAATATTCCGATATTAAATCGGGAATTTCATCCCAATTGTGTAATAAGTTTCTATAAATGTAACGTGGGAGATATTCTACTTTACATTAACCCTTTAAACGCCGAGTTAAATCCCATCTGCTATTTGCTGGCTTTGTTAGGAACTCACCATATTCTCCACATTAGCAGGATAAGGGTTAAACACCATTTGAAAATGTGAAGTTTACTAATTTATGTCAAACAACTTCTCAAAATATGAGATTTTCTAATTTCTATCAAACACATTTGAAAGTGTGAGGTGTTCTTATTTCTGTCAAAACCATTACTGAACATGAGGTCTTCTACTAATTTCTGTCAAACACCTTTTGAAAACATGAGGTTTCACTGTAAATGAAACTTCATTCTCATGTAAATAAAGTAATAATTTCAAATTACCTACTGAGTGATATATAAGTACATTCTTTCGCTATATTCCTCCATGGTGGGAAGAAGAACAAATTTACCTTTTCCCTTTACCTTCACCATGGTGACTAAAACCGCCCTCCGTTATCATGGAGATGATGCTTTCTGTCTCTTGGACAGGATTTTCCAGAAATATCTCTTTTCCTTTTGACCGTAGAACACATTTCCCTGTGTTACGAGAGAAAACGAGGCGTACGATCAAATTGTGTCAAAATGAGTACAACAAAATGTCTTGCCTAAAGAGTTTATTTAAACAAATAACGGGTTCTTTAAAGTATATCGATAATAACAATATACACTTGTAATATCATTGGTAAAAATATGGCCACTGGGTAATGAAATATTTTCTTGCTTCCAGGCGTGTCCTTAAGAATAGGCTTATGAGACTTCAGTGAGAAATGTAAATAAGATGACAGACATTTTTTATATTATATTTTTCTTTAAGAATTAATAAAATTACGTCTATTCAAATGACTGCTTATATAATGCTCTATCAGAATTTCTGCATATTTAACTTTATTAAAGTATCACTATTTTGGCCATTGAATAAATAATTAAACTAATCATTTTGTTTAATTTTTTATGCAAGGCTTATTGGTATTATACTTGAGAAAGTAATAAATGCAAATAATTAGGAAATTTAGATTGTGTATTCATTTCTAATATTAAATAACTCCACAGAGCACAGATTGTATGAAGAAGCTAATATTCAGTCCTTTATTTTTGTTGCGGCGCAACAGTTCCTAGTGGACCAGGGCCTCCTCATTTTTGAGGTTTCGAGATCTCACTCTGGCACACCACACTCGGTAGGACTTCGTCGCAGAGACTCTGCTTGACAACACAAGAATTCAAGAGACAGATATCCTTGCTGCTGTCGGGATTCGAACGCAATCCCAGCACGCGAGCAGCCACTACCCTAACGCCTTTGAAGGCACAGCCACTGTGATCGGCACAACATTCAATCGGTTACTAAGGGAAGAGGAAATACATTCCCATGTTTATAGGAGCCAGCCAATGGTCTCTATCCTGACCCACATGTATCCAGTCTATACTCGTTCAGGTTATCCCTATAAGGTAAATTTTAATGATATTCTCCCTTCAATATCTCATTTTTCTTAGTGGTTCATTTGTTTAGGGTTGCCTACCAAAATCGTTTATGCATTTACACTCTGTCCCATACGGTACATATAGTGTGTAAAAGTGGTCCTCCGTAATTTGATAATTCGAATGATATGTTCTGAAATTCCGCGTCTTGTTACCGTCTAAAACCTACAGCTTCTTCCTCCGTCTTAGGTTCAAACACATTCGGCAGTATCCTACTTTCAGACACACTAAATTTATTTATCTCAATAATTAACTAACTTGATGCACAAAATTTTTGTTTTATAATAAGTTTATTTCATGCCTCTATATGTTTCGAACACATGTGCTCATCACCGGGAGGTCAAAATTGCATTACACAGCCTCTGGTATCATCACAACTATAAGTGTGATGATACCAGAGGCTGTGTAATACAATTTTGACCTCCTGATGATGAGCACATGTTCTCGGAACATGTAGGGGCATGAAATAAACTTATTATAAAACAAAAATTTTGTGCATCAAGTTAGTTAATTACTGAGATAAATATACTGAGATGCACGGTCAGCAAAACGTAAAAAACTCTAAATTTAGTTTCTTAACTAATGTGAGGGAAGACATGGAGCAGCATCATCTGTATATGAACAGGGACTCTCAAACCCGGAGTTTGAAGTCCGGGAGGGGTTCAGACCAAAGGCAAATGCAGTCACCTTTCCAGTGAGTACCAGGTTTCATTACCCTAGGAAACGCGACCTAGACGTTAATTCGCCCACTCAACCTACACTCTGTACCAATATTAAGAATGAGTGGATCCATACTTACACTCCACCTGTACGCCTTCATTACGTGGATGTTACTCTCGCTCTTACCTAACGCCACAGATTTAGTGTGAGAACAACAGCAAAGTTCATAAAATGTGAAAGTTTTAAAACAATAAAATGGTTTCAACCTGAAATGTTTCTTTAGCTTCCTGGGATTAGAAGAGTTTATAGGCATTTTCTTTCTAATCCTTCAAATCTCCAAGCTTTGCAAGTGTCTACTAAAACTGCGGAAATGATTCTACCCTTCTACATTTCTATTCTACAGGCTTGCACGTTGCACTTCTTATCAGCACATCTTTTGTTCCTGGTCACGTCATTATACACCGACATTGTACACTAAGCTAAAATTTGTTTTTAGGTTATGTATTTGTCGTATTGCTACAACAGTATCCAGTTATGTACAGAAGGAGCAGAAAAAGTTTACGTAACTGGAAAAAAGAAATAAACAAGGCAGTGGAAGCAGAGAGGCAGTAGAATAAATTTAATGCCTTTTATGTTATCTCCGAACTTCGTTATTCGGGAAAATATCAGCTTCTTGAGTGTCACTGTTCCCAACTATTCGGTAATAAAAGAGGAAGTACACTTCCGAATATCTTTACAATAGGCAAACCAACAGAATTTATGCGTTGTCACATAGTTGTTTTGTCAGGACATGACCTACAATATCAAAATCACTTGCCCTGCCTGTTATGGAGCACCCTCTAGGCCTTGTTAAAGCCTGCTTCCAATCCTCTACTTTAGCTCTTGGCACGATTCCTTTATCTTCATGCAGTATTCATGTGAAAATCTCTGCTTCTTCACTACTGACAGCGTAAAGCCATTCTTATAGTCACAGTAACTTTTATTTATTTGCCTAATTTTCTCGTTCTAAGCAGTATTCATGCGATGAGCTCAATATTCTGTTCAATAACTCTGTCTATAGAGCCTTTCTTTAAAATTTCTTTCCAAGAAAATTTCATCCACCAGTTTCAGAACTCAACAAGCAGTATCTCGTAACTCATATATACTATGCAGATCAGCATTTTTGGTTGCACAACTACCATTTGAACTTAATGGTCTGTTACAGTTTTGACAGAAACCATCTGATGGATTACGTTATAATTGCAAATGCTGCACCAATTGGCAAATCGAAACGAGAGTTCCTGCAAAACTGGTTCAGAAAGACAACTTGTGACTTAATTGACCGAACTTCTAGTATTAATATAAGAAATAAATTTGTAGAAAAATCTTCCATTGGTAGTTACGAAACTTAAATTATAAGCCTGCAAGGTTCCGTTTACAATTTACCAGCCGAGGAGGCACAAAATTTGTCTTCATGTGGTTCGTACAAGAAACATCATATGAGGTATACTCTTGAATGCCATCTGGTGTTCCTTGCTCTCTGCTTCGTGCAGCTAAATCCTAAGCACAGCAGGAAAGTTAGAAACTGCAACATAATGTTAGCACGAAATTAGTTACTGCGCTAAGAGCTTCGAAGTTTAAATAATGAGATAATCTCTAAGTAATTATTTCGCTTTGAAAAATGACTATTTAAGTATAGGTGGATACTAAAGAAAGTTTGTTGTGTAATTTATTTCAAAATGAAATGAAGATTGTATTGCTAACACCTTTGTCTGCTGTGTGATTGTGTAAAGATATTCGGAGGATTATAAATATGACATTCAGGCTTATGTTAATTTGGATGGGAAGAAACTGGTTAGAATCTTTGTGGCCACCACAACTCCGGAACTTATACATCTAATGAAGGACTGCAAACAGTTGAAGCCCCTGATCGATAAGCCCATCCTCTGGACTGAAACAATACAAACCATAAAAAATATTATAACAGGCAAGCTGAAGAGTAGATAGGTAGGAAATTCATGAAAACTCTGCAGGTTACTGCCAAAGGGGTGCAAGTGAAATGCGTCTGTTTAAAATACTGAGTAAGTGGCTGTGGTTGTTAGCAAACCGCTTATTTGTCGCTATGTAAGACAGTGTCCTATATTTCCACTCTCCTACCACTCACGATATAGTATTTGTAAAATTTTTCCTCCCTATTAAGAAAATATTTCCTTCATATTTTATTACAAATCGTGAAATTTAAAATTAGAACAAGTTTCCAGATTTCGCACACACGAACATGTCCGAAATAATTTGTTAGAGTCTACTTGAATAAAAACAAGATGGGTATATAATCGATGTAGGAACAGCTGTTCAAATGCAGAGACTACAAGAAGTCAGTTGATAGATACCAAGTTTTGAGTTTATCTCAACAGTGTTGTTATGGAGTCAGGTCTTCTGGGATATGACTCTGTTTTGTTTGGTGTGTGTTTCTTAGCTCTTTGAGGAGAGGTGGTGCTTTCATAAATAGCGTAAAGAAGTACATAACCCTCGAATACGAAGGCACTACATTTCTTCGTTCAGTCGGAAACCCTCATCAATGACATCAGTCATATATGTTTGCCGACATGCAAACCTGTGTGACTGATACCATTGCGGTGTAAAGCAAAGCAATCCCGTAACAGGCCTGGAGTGGCCCAGAGGATTCCAGGAAGTTAAGTTTCCCAGATTTCGTGACAACGGCACAGGATGGTGGTAAGGTTGTCAGCCCCACGAACCGGCCGTCTTTACCCCCAAGAAAATGCTCCTGGCACTCATTTCTGTTAGAGGCTGAGTCGACTCCAGGGCCATAGTGCGATCGGAAGGATTTTATGTCAATGAAAAATTCCAATGACACAAGTTGGGTTCGAACCAGCGACCTTCCGATTTGTGTCACAGCGCCTTAACCACTGTGCCACCGCGGCCCACCATTGCTGTGTGTACAGTGAAAAACTCCTGACGATAGACAGAGGAACTCTCCGAAACATGTAGATTTTCTTTCCAAAAACAAATTTGAGAAATTAGTGCATCTTATTGGTTCTATTATAAGAAGGTCTATTAAAAGCTTTATCCCTACATTTATATAAAGAAACAGGAACGAAACTAAAGCCTCAGTCAGAATATTCAACCTGGACAGAGATAGATTTAGATGACGATGTAAATAAATGTGTAAATAATTGAATATTCAATTGAAAGGTCGAATGAACTGTATTTTTATCACCTACGTACTGTATGTGTGTTCACTATACCAACAATGTTAGTACAAAGTTAAAACTCACTCGGCAAATTGTCCTTCTCAGACATTCGCTTACATTTTTTTGTAAAGTTAAGTAAAGTCGTGCTGTTTGCTTTGTTGTGAAAATGCATGCAAATGGAGGTAAAGGAAGGACTATTTACGTCACCAATACTGGAAGAAAGCGGTGCTTTGTAGAGTCTATGGGAGATTGCTCTACCTCCACAGAAGAGGACGAAATGCGTGAGCGACCATCGAATTGCGTGGAATTGTAAGCCTTCTTGCTAAGCGAGCCGGAATGCCCCACTTGCTACTGCAAGTGTATAAGGCCCTCTGCTACAAAGGACATAATATCTGCAGTCGTATTGGCCTCAGAGCAAGGGAACGGCTTACTGCGTTCCGCTTCAGGGAATTATTTAAAATAAATTGTAATAACTGCATGAGCCACTTTCGTTGCAGAAAGATGACCGCTTTCTCCAGAGGCCATTAGAATCTATCCTGAAGACAGAGGCAATGGGAAGTTCTAATTAAAATATATAAACACGCCGTACATCTGCATTGTGTTTCGTAAGTCACTGTCAGACATGTGTAAAACCGGACACATATTACAACATATAACACAAGATGTCCATAAAAGAGACAAGAGTAAGATTATGGCTAATTACTGGTAATGATGTCGGGAATTATTTGTCAACCGAGAATCCATGTGGATCTGTTGAACCGTGTCTCAGACTACTGCGAAGAGGTGAATGCAAGACCGGTGTTGCCTATAAGATTGTAGAAAGAATGGGTGAAGGGTGGGTAGACTTGGGAAATATACATATCACTTTTTAAAAAAATCTCTAGTGTAAAAAACAAGCATGATACCTGAAACTAGATACCAGAATAATACTAAAACTACCTTCAGACAAGTGGTAGCAGAATGAATATTAGACTCGATTGAATATGGACCGGGAAATATAATGAGGTTTTATAATAATAATAATCATCATCATCATCATTTATCTGTCATGGATTTGGGCCACTTGTTGACCCATTCCGGTCTCACGTATCCAGAAGTTTCTTCACAGGTCTATCGTGATTCCTTCTGCCAGTTGGGGAGTACTTTTTCATTACCCTGGGTAGCATATTTCGAGGCATTCTATTTACATGTTGTATCCCGCTTCTCTTGCATCCCAGTAATTTGTCCAAAATTTGTGTTATTTTTAACTCCTTTGTAATTTGTGCATTTGTTTTGCAATCTATCCAAGTGGATGCTGATGTTCTTCTCATGTATTTCATCTCTGCTGCTGTTATTCTTCTGGCGTCCCTTGCTTTAATATTCCAAGTTTCGCTGCCATATAACAAGTTGGAAGGGATAGTGTATTGTTTTCTTAGAGGCTTTTGTGGGCTAAACACATTATTTAAAATATCTGTAATTTTCAAAAAGTTATTTAATTTGTTATCAATTTCCAATTCTCCTTCATAAGATATCATATTTCCGAAATAGTTAAATATACTTGTTCTATAATTTTGTTATCTATTACAATTTCAGTTCTCATTGGATCTCGCTTTCAAATGCCATCGATTTTGTTTTCTCTGCAGCTTTAGTCAAACCATATTCTGTTATTATTTGATTTAATTTATGCGCAGCTTTCTGTAGGTTATCTTATGTGTCTGCTATTATGACAGGTCTTCTGAAAATAACAGCGTTGACAGTTGCTGGTTTTTTTTAAATTTGATTCCGGTTGTGTCTTGATTTTGCCATTTAGTTATTATTTCGTCTAAGTATATATTAAACAGTGTAGGTACTCCCGTATTAATTTTTACCGGTTTTGATATTATGTTGTTAAATTTCATCAATATTTTTTTTTCGTGTTTAAATATCCAGTACTACCTTCAGCAATGTGTCTGGGATATGTCTGAATTTCAAAATGTTAAATAAAATCTATCTTTTTATGTTAGCAAATGTTTTCTCATAATCTATAAACAGCAAGTATGTTTCAAAGTTAAATTCCCATCTTTCTTCAATTAATAATTTAAGTCGAAAGGTTGGGTCCGTGCATGACCGTTCTTTTCGGAATCCATTTTGTGTTTCTGTCATAAATACTTCTGAGTACTTCTGCAGTTTCATATTAAGGATTTTAGGGTATATATTAGAGCAGGTGTTGAGAATACTAATTCCTCTGTAGTTTTTGGTTTCCCTTCTGTCAACTTTCTTAAATATTGGGACTATAACAGCATTTCTCCATTCATGTGGAATGTGATTTTCACTGTATATATTGTTTAAAAATTGTAGTAATCTCAGTTTAAACTCTTCTGGTGCATACTTGTATAGTTCTGAGTTAATGTTATCTTGTCCTGGACTTTTACCTTTTTGTGTCATTTTAACACCTTTTCTAGTTCATCAAAAGTTACAGAAGCTGTGAGTAATCGGCTGAATTGTATTCTAATTGTAATTCATTTATGTTTGTTTTGTTCTATAACTTTTCGTAGTATTGAAAGAATACATTTCCGTCTATGCTTTCTTGAATACGTGCTGTTTCTTTTACATTTTTACTAATT